>Ga0187892_10000823_pt1 | contig 77337 bp, 74 predicted proteins | sample MA1701073metaG_FD_139345 | JGI IMG/M metagenome (GOLD analysis project Ga0187892, IMG submission 139345) | Bio-ooze microbial communities from a basaltic lava cave in the Kipuka Kanohina Cave System on the Island of Hawaii, USA - MA170107-3 metaG ... | reverse complement strand
TGAACATCGACTCCTGGGGATCGACTCGACCGCGCATCGCTTGTTCTCCGTTATTAACGCCGCTGCGCTTTCGACTCGGCTTCCGGGGAATGATTCCGTGCGTTTTGCATCAGGCTGCTAGAGGAAGCTCGACCGCCGCCGCCCCCGCCGCGGTTCCAGCAAACACTATGTATATGCGACCCGGGGTCGCCGGACGCCCGAACCGGTCGCGCCGCTGCGGTCGAGAGCGCCGCGCATTGCCGGCGATGGCCCGTGCGCGCCGCGCGAGTAAGATGGTCGTCATGCACCGGCACGATGCAGCTCATGTCGTCGAGATCGCGGTCCGCGTGCTCGGCGACCGCGAAGCGGCGGCGAAGTGGCTCGACCGGCCGAGCGTGCAGCTCGGCGGCCGCGCGCCCCGGGAGCTGCTCGCGAGCGAGGACGGCGCCCGCCGGGTCGAGGAGCTGCTCGCCCAGGTCGACGACGACAACCGGCTGCGCCGGCCCCCGACCCGCGGCCCCCGCTGAGCCGATCGACCGGCGAGGCGCTCGCGCGTGGACCGACGGCGGTTTCTCGATCGCGCCGCGGCGCTGGTCGGCGGTCTCGCCGCCGCCCCGCTCGTCGGACGAGCGCAGAGCGAAGACGTGACGCAGGCTACCGCGACCCCGCCCGCCGCGCGGCGCCCGGTGACGCTGTTCCTCTGCGGCGACGTGATGACCGGGCGCGGGATCGACCAGATCCTGCCGCACCCGAGCAAGCCGCACCTCTACGAGCCCTACATGCGCTCCGCGCTCGGCTACGTGGCGATCGCGGAGGCGGCGACCGGCCCGATCGGGCGGCCGGTCGATTTTCCGTATATCTGGGGCGACGCGCTCGCCGAGCTCGACCGCGTGCGGCCGGACGCGCGGATCATCAATCTGGAGACCGCCGTCACGACGGCCGAGGACGCATGGCCGGGCAAGGGCATCCACTACCGCATGCATCCCGCGAACGTGCCGAGCATTTCCGCGGGCGGCGTCGACTGCTGCGTGCTCGCCAACAACCACGTCCTCGACTGGGGATACGGCGGTCTGGCGGAGACCGTCGACACCCTGCGCGGCGCCGGACTGCGCACCGCAGGCGTGGGCCGTGACGAGGCCGAGGCCGCGGCGCCGGCGGTGATCGAGCTGCCCGATGCGGCCCGGGTGCTCGTTTTCGCGCTCGCCCTGGAGAGCGCCGGAGTGCCCCCGGAGTGGGCCGCGGGCAAGGACCGCGCGGGCGTGAGGTTCGTGAGCGATCTATCCCCGCGATCGGTCGCTGCGATCGCCGCGCAGGTGGGCGCTGTCCGGAGGCCCGGCGACCTCGTCGTGGTCTCGATCCATTGGGGCGGCAACTGGGGCTACGACATCGCGCAGCCCCGGCGGGACTTCGCCCATGGTCTCGTCGAGACCGCGGGCGTGGACGTGGTGCACGGGCATTCCTCGCACCACCCGCAGGGCGTCGAGGTCCACCGCGACCGGCCCATCCTCTACGGCTGCGGCGACTTCCTGAACGACTACGAGGGGATCGGCGGCCACGACGCGTTTCGCCCCGACCTCGGGCTGATGTACTTCCCGACGCTCGAGGCGGCGACCGGCCGGCTCTTGCGCCTCGTCATGACGCCGACGCGGATCCGCTCGTTCCGCGTCAACCGCGCGGCGGCGACCGAATCGCGTTGGCTGGAGGGGACGCTGAATCGCGAGGGCGGGAAGCTCGGCACGCGCGTCGCGCGACAGTCCGACGGCACGCTCGCGCTCGCCTGGCGCTAGCGGATGACCATGACCGGAATCTTGGAGCGCGCGAGCACGCTCTGCGTCACGCTGCCGAGAAGGAGCGAGGCGACGCCGCCGCGGCCGTGCGAGGCGATGAAGATCGTGTCGCATTTCTTGCGCTTCGCCGCGTCGATGATGCCCTGGTAGGGGGTGAGGGGCCTGGTGAGGTAGGTCTGGCAGGCGATCCCCGATGCTCGCGCCATCTTGGCGACCTCGGCGACGCACTTCTCGCCCCGCCGGCGGGCCGACTTCTCGATCGTCTGGATCAGCCGCGCGTCGATCAGCGCGCCCTCGCCCGCGATATAGGGCAGATTCGTCTCCATCCCGTGGTAGGCCGTCAGTCGGGCGCCGGCGCGCTTGGCGAACGCGATCGCCGCTCGCGCGGCCTTGCGCGAGCGCGCCGATCCGTCGGTCGCGATCAGAATGCGCTTGAACATCGTTCCTCCTTCCGGGTGCTGTGCGACATGGTTTCCGGGCGGGCCCGGCGGCCGGGCGCGGACTGCGACCCTCGGTCGGGCGGTCCGGCCGTGTCGTGGCGTCCCGACGCGGCACCATCCCGCTCGCCCGGGGTCCAAGGAGTGCTGCGCGAACAAAGTCCGCCCCGCCCGGCGCATGCGTTTGACTCGGCGCGCCAAATGCCCGACAAACGGGCCGGCGGGCGGGCGAAAGGCGCGCCCGCCGCGATCGACAGACACTTCCAATGCGGCCTTACGCGAATCATGAAGACGTCGAAGCGCTCCTCGCGCGCGATGTTCGCGCGCGGCTGCCGCTGGGACGCCAGCTCCTGCTCTACCTCGATCCGTTCGCGCTGTTCAAGGACGCGTCCCGCGGTCCCGCCTGGATGCGCGAGCGCGCGCTCGCCTACAACCGCACCATGCGTTGGATGCTCCTTGCCTACATCCGGCGCTGGATGGTGATCGCCGCGCTGCTGCTCCTCGGCATCGCGCCGGCCGAGGCGCTCGCCGCGGAGCGCACGCTCGTCATCGTCCTTCCGGCCGCCGCCTCGGCGGTCGGCTTCTGCGTCGCCGTCACGGTGGCGCTATTCACGCTGGCAGTCTATCTCCTCCTCGGCACGCGCAGCTAGTGCCGTTCCGACTCGTTCGGCCGAGTGCCGTTTCAACTTGTCTGGCCTGGAAACGGCGCGACACCCGTGAATCCTGCCGTCGGTTCATGCGCATCGGTCGGAAATAGCTGGAACGGCAACTAGGCGGCCGCCCCGGCCCGCGCGGCGTAGATCGCGCGCACCGCGTCGAGGGTGTCGGCCTGGTCCGGCCGTTTGTCGGGACGATAGCGCTTGACCCGCGCGAAGCGCAGCGCGAGGCCGCCGGGATACTGCGGGCTCGCCTGCAGTTCGTTGAACGCGATCTCGACGACGATCTCCGGGCGCACGTAGACGGTGTGGGCGTCGCGCCCGGCCGCGCGCTCGAGGAACGCCCGGGTCTGCCACGCGAGCATCTCGTCGGTGAGGCCCTTGAAGGTCTTGCCGAGCATGACGAACCCGCCGCTCGCCGGATCCCGCGCGCCGAGGTGGAGGTTGGAGAGAAAACCCTTGCGCCGCCCGTGCCCCCACTCGGCGGCGAGCACGACGAGGTCGAGCGTCTGCGCGCGCTTCACTTTGAGCCAGCCCGAGCCCCGCCGTCCGGCCTCGTAAGGCGCATCCAGCGACTTCGCCATCACCCCTTCGTGGCCGCGCCGGAGCGCGTCCTCGAGGAACGCCTCGGCCTCCGCCCGATCCGCGGTCACGATCCGCGGGATCACGAGCGGTGGCGGCAGCGCGTCCCCGAGCGCCTCGAACCGCCGCCGCGCCGGGCGGTCGGCGAGATCCTCGGCGTCGAGGCGCAGCGCGTCGAAGAACAACACCGAGAGCGGGAGCTCGGCGCGCGTCGCCGCGACGTCGAGCTTGCGCCCGAAGCGGCGCATCGTGACCTGGAACGGCTGCGGCGCGCCGCCTGGCGCGAGCGCGATCGTCTCGCCGTCGAGGATCAGGTCGCGCGCCGGCAGCGGCTGCACCGCTTCGACGAGCTCGGGGACGGCCGCGGTCACGTCGTTCAGGTTGCGGGTGAACACCCGCACCTCGCGTCCCGCCTTGTGGACCTGCACGCGCGCGCCGTCGAGCTTCCACTCGACCGCCGCGGTGCCGAGCCGTTCGAGGGCGTCGCCGAGATCGTCGGCCGGCTGGGCGAGCATCGGCTGCACCGGGTACAGCAGCCGGATGGAGAACGCCGCGAGCCCGCTCGCCCCCTCGACGAGCGCCGCGCGCGCGACCGTGCGGAGGCCGCCGGCATGCATCGCCGCGCGCCGCACGTCGGCGACCGGCAGCGCCGCGGCCTGCGCGATCGCGTCGAGCATCACGCCTTCGAGCGCGCCCTGGCGCAGCTCGCCGACCAGGAGCCGGACCAGGAAATCCTGCTCGGCGCCGGTGGCGCGGGCGAACAGCTCACCGAGCGTCCGCGCGCGGCCGGCCGCCGAGCCTTTGCCCTTCGTCCGGGCGATCGCCTCGAGCGCGTCGTCCACCGCCCGCAGCTCGAGCGACGCCGACTGCGCCCCGGCGGAGCGGGCCTCGCCGAGCGCGGCGTAGCCGATCCCGAGCCTGCCTTGTCGCGTCTCGCCGCACAGATACGCCACGCCGATCTCGATCTCGTCGGGCGCCAGGCGGCGCAGCACCGCCGCGAGCTCGGCGACCTTGCCGAGTCGGCTCGCGGTCGCGCCGATGCGCTGCGAGGCGGTCACGAGCTCGACGAGCCGGGTCATGCCGCGAGCCTATCGCCCCGGGCGGCGCAGCGGTGAGCGCGGCGATCGTCAGTGCCGGGTCTCGCTCCCGCCGGGCGGGGCGGGCTCGGGTCCCACGAGGCCCGCGAGCTCCCAGTTCCCCGACGGCCCGTCGTGGCGGAGGATGAACCGCCGCCCGTCGTCGACCCTGACCTTGAAGTAGCGGTGCTGCGGATGGAGCCACCGGTCCTGCAGCTCGGTGACCTCGAAACGGCGCTCGCCGAGCCAGAAGGCGCGCGGCTCTTCCTCGCCCCGGTACCCGGCATAGCATTCGACGCGGATGCGCATCGCCGCATCATACTGCGGCGCTCCGGCCCGGGCTCAGCGCTGTCCCTGCGCGCCTCGCGCCAGCAGCTCGACCACCTCCTCGTCCTCGATCTGGCGGAACTCGCCGTAGAACTGGCCGACGGCGTAGAACTCCGGCGGCACCTCGAGGCACACGAGCTCGTCGCAGTAGGGACGCACGCGCTCGAGGCTGTCGGGCGAGGCGACCGGCACCGCGCAGACGAGCCGCGCGGGCGCCTTGGCGCGCGCGGCGTGCAGCGCCGCGATCATCGTCGCGCCGGTCGCCAGTCCGTCGTCGACGACGATCGCGATGCGGCCCGCAGGATCGATCGGCGGCCGGGCCGGGGTGTACCCGGCGCGGCGCCGGCGCAGGAGCTCGAGCTGGGCGTGCCGCTCGCGCTCGAGGTACGCGTCGTCGGCGCCGGCGCTGCGCGCGTGCTCGGCCACGTACGCCCAGCCGGTCTCGTCGATCGCGCCGACCGCGAGCTCGGCGCTGTAGGGCGAGCGGAGCTTGCGGACGAGCACGACGTCGAGCTCGCCGCCCAGCTCGCCGGCGAGCACCCGCCCCATCTCCACCGCGCCGCGGGGGATGGCGAGAACGAGCGGATTGCGGCCCTTGTACTTCGCGAGCGCCGCGACGAGGCGCCGGGCGGCGTCGGCGCGCGCTGCGAACATCGTCCAGCTCCGTAGCGCGCGGGATCAGATGTCCGAGAAGGATCCGTGCCGGCCCTTCCCGGCGGCGAACGTCGCGGCGCCCCGGACGGCCTCCGCCATCACCGCTACGCCGTTCAGCCACTCGAGCTTCATCGCCTCGCGCACCGAGAGCCCGTGCGTCTCGTAGGCCGAACGGCGATCGCAGCGGACCGCGCCCTGCGGGAAGCGCGCGATGTCGTGCGCGAGGCTCTCCGCCTCCGCGCGCGCCTTGCCGCGCGGCACGACGCGCTCGCACAGCCCGATGCGGTGCGCCTCGTCCGCCGTCACCTTCCGCCCGGTCAGGATGAGATCCATCGCCCGTCCCATGCCGACGATGCGCGGCAGCCGCACGGTCCCGCCATCGATGAGCGGCACGCCCCAGCGGCGGCAGTAGACGCCGAAGAACGCGTCCTCCTCCATCACGCGCATGTCGCACCACAGCGCGAGCTCCATGCCGCCGGCGACGGCGGCTCCGGCGACCGCGGCGATGACCGGCTTGTCGAGCTCGAGGCGCGAGGGCCCCATCGGCCCGCGCGGCGGCGGCGCCGCGCCGGTCGGGAAGTCGAGGCCGAGCGCCTCGCGGGCATCCTTTCCGGCGAGCGAGGCGCCGTACTTCAGGTCCCAGCCGGCGCAGAAAGTCCCGTGCGACCCGTAGAACACCCCCACCTTCGCGCCCGGATCGCCGTTGAAGGCGGCGAACGCGGCGACGAGCGCGTCGGCGGTCTCCGGGTCGACCGCGTTGCGCGCATTCGGCCGCTCCATGACGACCGTCGTCACCGGGCCGCTCTTCTCCACGTACACTGCCATGACTCGATCTCCCGTCGGTACCGCCCGCGCCACGGTAGCACGCGCGCCGCGGGCAGACGAATTACGATAACGACTGCATCCGATTCCCGCCCGGCATGGCCCTCGCCGCGACGACCGAGCCCGCGTTCTCCCCCGAGCAGACCGCGCGGACCCTGCTCGACCTCCTGAACGGCTTCCTCGCGGAGACGCGGAGCGCGGCCGGGCCGGTGATCACCGCGACCCTCGACAGCCTGCTCGAGCGCGACCTCGGGCTCGACAGCCTGGGACGCTACGAGCTGTGGCTGCGGGTCGAGCAGGCGTTCGGCGTCAGCGTGCCCGACGACACCCTGGCGCAGATCGAGACCCCGCGCGACATGCTGCGCGCGCTGCTCGCCGGCTCGAAGCGCCATGCGCACGCCGCGGACGTCGTCAAGCTCGGCGGGGACACCGCGGAGGCGGCGCCCGAAGCGGCCACGACGCTGCTCGAGGTCATCGACTGGCACGTACGGGTGCACCCGGAGCGCACCACCATCACCCTGCTCGAGGGCGACGACGGCCGAGCGTCGCTCAGCTACGCCGAGCTTGCGACCGACGCCGACGCCGTCGCCGGCGGCCTGCAGCGCGAGGGCCTCGAGCCCGGCCAGGCGGTCGCGATCATGCTTCCGACCGGGCGCGAGTTCTTCGCCGCTTACTACGGCGTGCTCGCCGCGGGCGGCGTCCCGGTGCCGATCTATCCGCCGTTCCGCCTCGCGCAGCTCGCCGATCACGTGCGGCGCCAGGCGGGCATCCTCGCGAGCTCGGTCGCGCGCGTGCTCATCACCGTGCGCGAGGCGAAGACGGTCGGCAACCTCCTGCGCGGCCAGGTCGCGAGCCTCGGCCGGATCGTCACGGTCGCCGACCTGCGCGCGCACCGCGCCCCGGCGACGCGCGTCCCGCTGACCGCGGAGGACATCGCCTTCATCCAGTACACCTCGGGCTCGACCGGGGCGCCGAAGGGCGTCGTCCTCACGCACGCGAATCTCCTCGCGAACATGCGCGCGATGGTGCGCGCGACCGGGGCGACGCCGGCCGACGTGTTCGTGTCCTGGCTGCCGCTCTATCACGACATGGGCCTGATCGGCGCGTGGCTCAACACGCTCTACTGCTCCATCCCGCTCGTCGTGATGTCGCCGCTCAGCTTCCTCTCGCGGCCGGCCCGCTGGCTGTGGGCGATCCACCGCTACCGCGGCACGATCTCGGCCGGGCCGAACTTCGGCTACGAGCTCTGCGCCTCGCGCCTCGACGAGCGCGAGCTCGAGGGGCTCGATCTCTCCTCGTGGCGCTGGGCGTTCAACGGCGCCGAGCCGGTGAGCGCCGACACGATGCGGCGCTTCGCCGCGCGCTTCGCGAAGTACGGTTTCGACCCGAACACCCTCGCGCCGGTCTACGGGCTCGCCGAGGTCGCGCTCGACGTCGCGTTCCCGCCGGGGCGGCGCGGCGTCCTCGTCGACTACGTCGATCGCGAGCGTCTGGCCGCGGAGCGGGTCGCGGTGCCGGCTTCGCCCTGGGACGAACAGGCGGCGGCGATCGTCGCGTGCGGGCGGCCGCTCGCGGGCTACGAGATCCGCATCGCCGACGACGCGGGTCGCGAGCTGCCCGAGCGCCAGGTCGGGCGCGTCGAGTTCAAGGGCCCGTCCGCGACGCGCGGCTATTACCGCAACCCCGAGGCGACCGCCGCGCTCTTCGACGGCGACTGGCTCGACACCGGCGACCTCGGCTACGTCGCCGAAGGCGAGCTGTACCTCACCGGCCGCTCGAAGGACATGATGACCCGCGGCGGCCACAACGTCTACCCCTACGAGCTCGAGGAAGCCGTGGGCGACATGCCGGGGATCCGCAAGGGTTGCGTCGCCGTGTTCGGCAGCCCGAGCGCGACGAGCGGCACCGAGCGCATCATCGTGCTCGCGGAGACGCGCGAGACCGGCGCGGCCGCACGCGCGGCGCTGGTCGCGCGCATCAACGAGCTCGCCGCGGACCTGATCGGCGGACCGGCCGACGAGGTCGTGCTCGCGCCGCCGCACACGGTGCTGAAGACCTCGAGCGGCAAGATCCGCCGCGCGGCGAGCCGCGAGCTCTACGAGCGGGGACTCGTCGGCGCCCGGCGGCCGGCGGTATGGCTGGAGCTCGCCGGGCTCGTCCTGCGGTCGACGCGCGGCCGCCTCGCGCAGTGGTGGCGCGGTGCCGCGGCGAGCGCGTACTCGTGCTACGTGTGGGCGGCGGCGGCGATCCTCGCGGGCGTGGGCTTCGTCTGCGCCGTGCTGGTGCCGCGGCGGGCGGCGCGGCACACCTGGCATGCGATCGCCCGCGCGGGGGTGCGCCTCGCCGGCGCGCCGATCACCGTCGAAGGGCTGGAGCGCATCCCGCGCGCGGGGCCGGTCGTCGTGGTCGCGAATCACGCGAGCTACATCGACAGCGCGCTCCTGTTCGCGCTCTTGCCCGCGCGCTTCACGTTCGCCGCCAAGGAGGCGTTCGAGCGCAATCCCGTCACCCGTCTCGCGTTCGCGACGGCCGGCGCGTTCTTCGTCGAGCGCTTCGACGCGGCGAAGGGGGTCGAGGACACGCGCGAGCTCTCGCAGCTCGTCCAGGCGGGCGCCGCGCTCGCGATCTTTCCGGAGGGCACGTTCACGCGGATGCCCGGCTTGCGGCCGTTCCGGATGGGCGCGTTCGTGATCGCCGCCGAAGCGGGCGTGCCGGTGGTGCCGGTGACGTTCCGCGGCACCCGCTCGATGCTGCGCGCCGACAACTGGGTGTTCCACCGCGGCCCGATCCGTGTCGTCGTCGGCGCGCCGATACGGCCACAGGGCCGGGACTGGAGCGCGGCGGTCAAGCTGCGCGACGCCGCGCGCGAGGAGATCCTGCAGCACTGCGGGGAACCCGACCTCGCCTCCGGTGTCCTGGGATAAACGAGGAGCCTCACGATGACAACGAATCCCCTCCACCAGCTCGCGGCCCAGGGCCAGTCGGTCTGGCTCGACTACATCCGCCGCGACCTGATCGAATCCGGCGGGCTCGCGCAGCTCGTCGCCGACGGCGAGCTGCGCGGGATCACGTCGAATCCCGCGATCTTCGAGAAGGCGATCGCCGGCTCGCGCGACTACGACCGCCTGCTGGAGGCGGCGCTGCGCGAGACCCGCGACCCGGTCGCGGTCTACGAGCGCCTGGCGGCGCGCGACATCCAGGACGCGGCGGACGCGCTGCGGCCGGTGTACGACGCGAGCGGCGGGCGCGACGGGTTCGTCAGCCTCGAGGTCTCGCCGCACCTCGCCAACGACACGGCGCAGACGGTGGCCGAGGCGCGGCGGCTGTGGAGCGCGGTCGACAAGCCGAACCTGATGATCAAGGTGCCGGGCACGCCGGCGGGCGTGCCGGCGTTCGCGCAGCTGATCGGGGAAGGGATCAGCGTCAACGTCACGCTGCTGTTCGCGCGCGCGGCCCATCGGCGGGTGGCCGAGGCCTACATCGAGGCGATCGAGCGGCGGGCGGCGCACCACCGCGACTTCGGACGGATCGCGAGCGTGGCGAGCTTCTTCGTGAGCCGCATCGACACCGCGATCGACAAGCAGCTCGCGGCGCGCGTCGCCCAGGCGAGGAACGACGCCGAGCGGACGCGGCTCGCGGCGCTCCTGGGGCGAGCGGCGATCGCGAACGCGAAGCTCGCCTATCAGACCTATCTCGAGCTGTTCGATACGCCACGCTGGCGGTCGCTCGCGGCGAAGGGCGCGCAGCCGCAGCGGGTGCTGTGGGCGAGCACGAGCACCAAGAACCCCGACTATCGCGACGTCGTCTACGTCGAGGAGCTGATCGGGCGCGACACGGTGAACACGCTGCCGCCGGCGACGCTCGATGCGTTCCGGGATCACGGCCGGGTGCGGCCGAGCCTCACCGAGGACCTCGCCGGCGCCCGGCGGGTGATGGACGATCTCGCCGGGGCCGGGGTCGCGATGGACGAGGTCACCGCGAAGCTCCTGGAGGAGGGGGTGCAGCTCTTCGCCGACGCCTACGACAAGCTCCTCGCCGCGATCGGCGAGCGGGTACGGCGCGCCGCCTAGACGAGGGGGGTCCCGAGCGCCAGCGGGGCGGGAGGTTTGCAACCCCCCGACCAGTGGGGGTGGCGAACGTCTGCGCGCCGGGGGCTTGGGGTGGATTTCTCCTCCCGCCATCCCCTCAATTCGCCTCGGACCGCCTCATCTGCCCGCGACGCGGGCGGCGCTCCGTGGCACTCTCCTCGCTCGAAGGCACGACCGAGGGGAGGTCGCCATGCGGTTCGGAAGCGTCGTCCTGGGGCTCGCGGTGCTGAGCTTCGCTCCGCTCGCGGGCGGGCAGACCTACAAGTGGGTCGACGAAAAAGGTGTGACCCATTACGGGGACAAGCCGCCGGCCCAGAAGCCGTCGACCGCGGTGACGGCGCCGGCGTCCCCGGCCGCTCCGGCGCCGGCGGTCGGATCCGGCACCCCGCCGCGCGCCTTCAGTGAGTGCGCCTCGCAGGCCTGCGAGAAGGTGTTCCGCGTGGACCCGACGTGTCGCACCAGCCTGTGCCAGGAGGCGATGACCCTGCCGGACGACTGCCACACCATCACCTGCCAAGGCAAGCGCGCCGAGCTCGACAAGCGGATCGCGCAGCTCGAGCAGTCGAAGAAGGACTCCGCCGCGCGCGCGGAGCAACGGCGCAGCCCGACCCCTGCGACGACGCAGCGGCATAGCGGCGAGGCGGCGTTGCGGGCGCGCGCGTACGAGCGGTGCAAGGCGAATCGCGGCGTCGACTGCGACACTCCGCGCGGGCTCGCGCCGTGGGTGCGCGAGGAGCGTCCCATCACGCCCGAGCAGCAGCGCGCGGCCGCCGCAGCGCGTCGCGCCCGCGGATACTGAAGCATGTCCCCGGCCAGCGTCGGGCTCGTCGCCGTGAAGCTCCGGCAGCAACCCGTGCGTCGCGGCGCGGCCACGCGACGCGCGCGTTCGCCCGCTTCATGAATCCGTACGCTCCGCCGTCGGCGCGGGTGGACCCGAGCGAGTCGCCCGCCATGCAGGACGTGTTGCGGGTGACGTTTAGCAACTCGTTCCGAGACCTGCTGCTCTTTCAGATCTACGTCCAGCTGCGCTCGCCGGTGTTCCTGCTGCTGCTGTTCGGGATGTCGGGTGCGATCGCCTTTCCGGCTTGGGCGGAGAGCGACCGCAGCCTCAACGCGGCGCTCGCCGTGGTCATGGCCACGCTGATCGTCGCGGCCGGCCTGTTTCTCTTCCAAGGTGTCTTCGTCCTCATCTGGATGCTCGTTCATCGGGACCGCAACTTCTTCAGGCCCCGGACCCTGGAGCTTTCGGAGCGCTCGGTGACTGATGTCACCGAGTTCACCCGGTATGACGTCCAATGGCCCGCGGTGCAAGGCGTCACGCGCACGCCCTGGTGCCTCTACATCCGGCTCACACCCACATCCAGCCACTGTGTACCGCCGCGCGCTTTCACGGATGCCGACGCCTACGCGCGGTTCGCCGACACCGCAGTTGCGCTCCATCGCCGTGCCCCCAGAGAAGCCTGACCGCGCGTTCGGCGGACGTTAGCGCCATGGCCACGCGCCGGCCGCTCACCCAGTTCGTGGAGTCCTATCGCTTCTGGGACGTCACGACGCTGTGGGCGCGCGAGCGTCTGGAGCACGAGCACGTCGTCGCGAGCGCGCTCGCCCGCGGCGTCATCTGCGACGGCCTCAGGCTGCAGAGCGTCGACGAGCGCTGGATCGAGGGCAACGAACGCGGGGTCGAGTTCAGGGGCTTTCCCTACGTCGGGTATCGCGCCGACCCGAGAGCGCCGATGTGCGTGCTGCGCGCATCGGCGCTCGATCATCTGCTCGGCATCGTCAACCGCGCCGACGTGCCTTCGCGCGAGCGGCTCGCGGAGGAGTTCATCCTGCGCAAGGACTTCCGGGCCTGGCTCATCGGCCTGGATCTGCGGCTGCCGACGTTCTGGTTCGGGACGGTGACGTTGCGTGAGCCCTGACCCGGCGCGCGAGCGGAACGGGCGCCGGCGTCGCTGGCGGGCACCTCCGGTGTTTCGCGCCTCGACGACCGGTCGATCCCGACGTTGGCGCTCTCCGTGACGCTACGCGGAACGCTGCTCGTCGTCATCCTCGTAGAGCTTCTGTACTTTGGTCTGACGCGGGTCGTCGTCACGCACTTCGGCCTGGCGTCGATGGAGGGCGAGCTGCTTCGCACGGCGCTTCGCCTCTCGAGTGCGGGGTGCCTCTGGTACCTGATGAAACCCCTCATTCTGTCGAAGACACCCGATTTCAAACCCCTCCGCCGACTCCCGTTCCTGCTCGGTGCGGCGCTGTTCCTGCTGACCCCGGTGATCGTCGGGCGCTACGACCTTCAACCCGAGCTGGCGATGCTCTTCGCCGCGGCGAGCGTGCCCGTGGGGATCAAGGAAGAGTTCCTGTTTCGTGGCATCGTTCAGAACCTGCTCGAGTCGCGACTGGGCCTGCTGGCGGCCGTGATCGGGACGAATCTCATATTCGTGGTGTGGCACATCGGCGTGCTTCCGGCGAGCGTTTGGACGTTCTCCCAAGTGTTTCTCGCGGGCGCCCTGCTCGGCCTCGTCTACGCCAAGTCCGGAAGCATCGCCCTGGCGATCGCGCTGCACGCGCTGTATGACGCGGTGCTCTCATTCACGCCGCTCATTCCGCAGCCGTTCGGCGAGAATTGGGGATTCGTGCCGCTTTCGGCCGCGCTCTTGCTGATTGCATACTGGGCGCTCTCTCGCGGAGCGGCCGGGCGCGGTTGAGGCCGGACGTCGGGCGGTCGCGCTTGCAGCGCCGTTCGCGGGGTAACGACTGGTGTCGAGGGAGCCGGGGGAAATGAGACGCGCATCGTGGCGCGAGCTGGCGCCCATGGCCTGTGGCGGCGTGCTCTTCGCCGCGCCTGGACTCGGCTATCCCCAATCCGAGGACGCCTCGGTCGCCGATCCGAATCTCGCGAATCCGACCCAGATCGTCGCCGTCGCGGTTCAGAGCTACACCGTGTCCGGGCTCGTCACGCACCTCAAGGACGCGAACACCCCCAAGTACGGGGTGGCCTTGTTCCCCGGCCACCCCGGGATCCTCAAGCTCCGCGAAGAGGCCGGGCAGTTCCGTTTCGATCTCCGCGGCAACTTCCTCGTCCGCTCCCGCCGCCACTGGCTCGACGACGAGACGCTCGTCGTCGTGGTGGACGCGCCCTCCGATCAGTGGGCGGCCTTCTACCAGACGTTCCGCGAAACCCCGCGCTACGGCGCCGCCGTCGCCGCCCTCCTGCGCGAGGTCGGCCGCCGCTTCGCGATCGACGACTGGACGCTCGTCGGCACGAGCGAAGGGTCGATCTCCGCGTTCCACGCCGGCCGGATGAACCCCGACCTCGCGCGCCGGATGATCCTCACGGCGTCGGTGTTTCAGGCCGGCGCGAACGGCCCGGGCCTCTCGGCGGTGAGCTTCGACGGCGTGAAGCCGCAGCTCCTCTGGGTCCATCATCAGGACGACCCGTGCTCCTTCACGAGCTACCGCGACGCGCGGCGCTTCGCCGAGAAGAGCCGCAGCCCGCTCGTGACGGTCCGCGGCGGCGGACAGTGGCGCGGCGGCGCCTGCCAGCCCTTCACCGCCCACGGCTTCGTCGGCATGGAGATCGCGACGATCAAGGCGATGCGCTCCTGGATCAAGACCGGCGCGGTGCCGCCGGACATCGGCCCCTGATCGGGCGGTCGAGGTCGCCGCCCGGAATCGCCCGCTCGCTCGGCGACCCGGGTTGGGCATCCCGATGCTCGAGATCGATGGCAGTCACGGCGAGGGCGGCGGACAGCTGGTCCGCACCGCGGTCGCGCTCGCGGCGATCACCGGCACGCCGATTCGCGTCCGCGACGTTCGCGCCGGGCGTGAGCGCCCCGGACTCGCGCCGCAGCACCTCGCAGCGGTAACCGCGGTCGCGACGCTGTGCAGCGCGCGCTGCGACCGCCTCGCGCTGCGCTCCCAGGCGTTCGAGTTCCACCCGGGGCCGCTGCGGGCCGGCGAGCACGCCTTCGACGTCGGCACCGCCGGCAGCCTCACCCTGGTGCTGCAGGCGCTGCTGCCGGCGATGATCCGCGCGCCCGGACGGTGCCGCGTGCGCCTGACCGGCGGCACCGACGTCCGCGCCGCGCCGCCGATCGACTACTTCCGCCGGGTGCTCGCGCCGCTGCTGGCGCGCTCGGGCGTCGCGGTCGACTGCCGGGTCGCGCGCCGCGGCTACTACCCGCGCGGCGGCGGCGAGGTCGAGGTCGCGACGACGCCCGCGACGCCGCGGCCGCTCGCGCTGGACGCCCCGGGGCGCGTCCTGGAGATCGCCGGACTCGCCCATGCCGGCAATCTGCCGGCGCATATCCCGGAGCGGATGCGCACAGCGGCGCTCGCCCGGCTCGACCCGGTGCGCGCCCCCAAGCGCGTGGAGGGGCGCGTGCTCGACCGGAGCGAAGCGTTCGGGCAAGGCGGCGCGATCGTGCTCTGGGCGGAGTGCGCGGGCACCGTGCTCGGCGCGGGCCGGGTCGCCGAGCGCGGCGTCCGGTCGGAAGCGCTCGGCGAGTCGGCGGCGGACGAGCTCGCCGACGACCTGGAGGCGGGCGCGACGCTCGACCGCCACGCCGCCGACCAGCTGCTCGTCTACCTCGCGCTCGCCGGCGGCGAATCGACGTTCACGACGCGCGAGGTGTCGCTGCACGCCGAGACTGCGATGTGGCTGATCGCCCGGTTTCTGCCGGTGCGGTTCGAGGTCGCGCGCGCCGGCAGGCTCGCCAGAGTACGGGTGCTGGGGAATGAGGGATGAGGCTGGGGAATAAGGGATGCGGCGAAGCCCGCACCGGCGCTACGATTCCCATCCCCCATCCCCCACTCCCCATCCCCCGCGATGCGGCCGATCTTCACCGCCCACCTCGTCAACGGGCCGTTCGGAGACCCGGGCGTGTACGTCGACTTCCGGTTCGAGCGGCGCGCGCTCCTCCTGGATCTCGGCGACAACGCCGCGCTTCCGCCGCGGAAGCTCCTCCGCCTCTCGCACGTGTTCGTGTCCCACACGCACATGGACCACTTCATCGGCTTCGACCGGCTGGTGCGGACCTGCGTCGGCCGGCACGCCGCGCTGGCGCTCTTCGGGCCGCCGGGATTCGTCGACCGGGTCGAGCATCGCCTGGCCGCGTACACCTGGGACCGCGTCGACCGCTACGAGCATGCGCTGGTCGTCACCGCGACCGAAATCGACGCCGAAGGCCGGACGCGCGCCGCGCGGTTCGACACGCGGCGCGGCTTTGCGCGCGAACCGCTCGCCGACGGGCGCGCTCCGGACGGAATCCTGGTCGACGAGAACGCGTTCCGCGTCCGCTGCGCGCTCCTCGACCATCGCACGCCGTGCCTCGGCTTCGCGATCGAGGAGAAGACCCACGTCAACGTGTGGAAGAACCGGCTGGTCGAGATGGGGTTGAAGACCGGTCCGTGGCTCGCGGAGCTCAAGCGCGCGGCGCTCGAAGGCCGCCGCGACGACGACCCGATCCGGGCGTGGTGGCGGGAGGCGCAGGGCGTGCGCGAGCAGCTCCTGCCGTACCGCGCGCTGAAGGGCTGTCTCCAGCTCGTCCCGGGCGAGAAGCTCTGCTACGTGACCGACGTCCTCTACCACGACGCGAACTTCGAGCGCATCGTCGCGCTCGCGCGCGGCGCCGACATGCTGTTCATCGAGACGGTGTTCCTGGACGAGGACGTCGCGCACGCCTCGGACAAGCAGCATCTGACCGCGCGGCAGGCCGGCCGGATCGCGCGCGCCGCCGGCGCGCGGAACGTCGTGCCGTTCCACTTCTCGCCGCGCTACACCGAGCGGGAGAGCGAGCTGCGCGCGGAGCTCGCGGCCGCGCTGCAGGACGAAGCCTCTTCCTTCCCCCCCGCGCGGGGAGGGTGAGGCGGCGCGGCGCGCTCGTCCGCTGTCTGCACCGCGGGTAGCCGCACGGCGCGCGGGCGCCTAAACTTCAGGGGTGCCTGCCAAGCGAACTGCCGTCATCGCCGCCGGCTACGTCGCCGCCTACGTTGCGCTCGACTGGGGAAGCTCCCTCGATCCGCTGGGGCCGCTGGCGATCACCCCCTGGAACCCGCCGCCGGGGCTGAGCCTCGCGCTGCTGCTCACCGCGGGGCTTCGGTTCGCGCCGGCGCTGTTCGTCGCCGCCCTCGCGGCGGAGATCGCGGTGCGCGGGCTGCCGGCGGGGCTTGCCGCGGCTGCGGCTTCGTCGCTGGTGCTCGCAGCGGGCTACACCGCCGCGGCGTGGCTGCTCAGCGGACCGTTGCGCGCGGACGGCCGGCTCGCCGCGCTGCGCGACGTGGCGTGGTTCGTCGCGATCGTCATCGTCGCGACGCTCTGCGTCGCGGTCGGTTACGTCTCGGTGTACACCGCCGCGGGACGCATCGCCGCGGCGGATTTCGTCCCCTCCGCGCTCCAGTTCTGGCTCGGCGACGCGATCGGCGTCCTGGTGACGACGCCGGTCCTGCTGTTCCTCTTCGCTCCGCGCGGCGGGGCGCGCCTGCGCTGGTCGTGGGAGACGCCGATCCAGGGGCTCGCGCTCGTCGCCGCGCTGTGGGTCGCGTTCGGCGTCGTGCCCGAGGAGGCGGCGCGGTTCTTCTACGTGCTGTTCCTGCCGCTGATCTGGATCAGCGTGCGGCACGGCGTTCCCGGCGCCGCGGCCGCGCTGCTCGCGATCCAGCTCGGCATCGTCGCCGCGGTGTGGGCCGAGGGCTACGCCCCGGCGACCGTGCTCGAGCTCCAGCTGCTGATGTCGGCGCTCGCCGTGACCGGGCTCTTCCTGGGCGGGGTGGTGAGCGAGCGGCGCCGCGCGCGCGAGACGCTCGAGGCGCGCGAGGCCGAGCTCGCCTCGGTGCTGCGGACCGCGCCGGACGGCATCGTCGTGCTCGACGACGCCGGCCGGATCGAGAGCGCGAACGACGCCGCCGGGGCGATGTTCGGGGCGAGCGCGGAGGCGCTCGGCGGGCTCGGGATCGCCGAGCTGATCCCGGGCCTCCCGCTCGGGGCCGCGCCGATCCGCCGGGCCGAGCGGATAGCGCGCCGCCGCGACGGCTCGACGTTTCCGGTGGAGCTCGCGCTCGGCCGCGCGCGCGCCGACGCGCGCAGCCTCTACATCGGGGTGCTGCGCGACGTGAGCGAGCGCAAGGCGATCGAGGGGCGGCTGCGCGAGCGCGAGGCCGAGCTCGACCGCAGCCTGCGGCTCGCCGCTGCGGCCGAAACGGCCTCGGCGCTGGCGCACGAGCTGAGCCAGCCGCTGTCGGCGATCGCGACCTACGTGCGGGCCTGCGCCGTGATGCTCGAGCGCCCCGACGAGTACCGCGCGCGGCTCGCGGAGACGATGCGGACGGTGTCGGCGGAGGTGGGGCGCGCGGGCGAGGTCGTGCGACGCCTGCGCGACTTCTTCCGGAGCGGCACCTCGCGGCTCGAGCGGGTCCCGGTCGCCGAGCTCCTGCACGGCGGGGCCGACCGCCTCGCGCGGCGGATCGAGCGCTACCGCATCGATCTGCGGATGGAGACCGCGCCCGGCCTGCCGCCGGTCCTCGTCGACCGGCTGCAGATCGAGACCGTCCTCCACAATCTGCTCGCAAACGCGATCGATGCGATCATTACGGCTGATCCACCGGAGCGGACGGTGCGGGTCCGCGCCGCGCCCGGTGCCCACGGGGCGGTCCGGATCACCGTCGCCGACTCCGGGCCCGGCCTGGCGGGCGAGGTGGTCGAGGACGTGTTCCGGCCGTTCGCGACCACGAAGCCCGACGGCATGGGCCTCGGGCTCGCGATCAGCCGCTCGATCGTCGAGAATCACGGCGGCCGCCTCGTCGCCGAGGCCTCGGCGAGCGGCGCGGTCTTCTCGTTCACGCTGCCGGTGCAGGAAACCATGGAGGCGCATCTATGACGACACCCACCGTTTTCATCGTCGACGACGACGCGGGCGTTCGCGACTCGCTCGCGATGCTGCTCGAGCTGAAGGGATTCCACACGCGGAAGTTCCCGGCCGCCGAGGATTTCCTGGGCGAGTACCAGCCCGACATGCCGGGCTGCGTGGTGCTCGACCTGCGCATGCCGGGGATGAGCGGGCTCGAGCTGCAGGCCGAGCTCGGGCGGCGCGGCCTGCGGGTGCCGGTGATCGTGGTGACGGCGCACGGCGACGTCTCGACCACGCGCACCGCGCTCAAGGACGGGGCGGTCGATTTCATCGAGAAGCCGATCGACGACGAGGCGCTGCTCGGCGCGGTCGCGGCGGCGCTGGAGCGCGACGCGCGCGAGCGGGCCGAGGCGAGCGTGGCCTCGGGCATCTCCGATCGCATGGCGCGGCTGACCGGGCGCGAGCGCGAGGTGCTGACGCTCGTCGCCGACGGCAAGCACAACCGCGAGATCGCCGCGCAGCTCGGCATCAGCCCGCGCACCGTCGAGGTGTACAAGTCGCGGCTGATGGAGAAGCTCCAGGTCCGCCGCGTGCCGGAGCTCGTCCGCCTGGTCCTCGAGAGCCAGCGGGCCGGAGCCTGACGACCGCGCTCGGGCGGCGAGGAGGTTCCCATGCACCGCGTCACGCTCACGCAGTACCTGATCGAGCAGCAGCGCAGCCACGGCACGGTCTCGCCGGAGCTGCGGCTCACGATCGAGGTGATCGCCCGCGCCTGCAAGGCGATCAGCCACGCGGTCACCAAGGGCCCGCTCGCCGGCATCGGCGACGTGATCGGCACGCAGAACGTCCAGGGCGAGGCGCAGAAGAAGCTCGACGTCGTCGCGAACGAGGTGCTGGTCGAGGCGAACGAGTGGGGCGGGCAGCTCGCGGCGATGGTGTCGGAGGAGATGCCGGCGCCCTACCAGATCCCGAACCGCTATCCGCGCGGCGGCTTCCTGCTGCTGATGGACCCGCTCGACGGCTCGTCGAACCTCGACGTCAACATCTCGGTCGGGACGATCTTCTCGGTGCTGCGCTGTCCCGAGGGCGTCAAGGAGCCCGACGAGCAGGCGTTCCTGCAGCCCGGGTCGAAGCAGGTCGCGGCCGGGTTCACCGTGTACGGCGCCGCGACGATCCTCGTCCTCACCGTCGGCAACGGCGTCGCCGGGTTCACGCTCGACAAGGAGCTGGGCTCGTTCGTGATGACCGCGCCCGACATCCGCATCCCGCCGGACACGAACGAATTCGCGATCAACGCGTCGAACATGCGCAACTGGGAGCCGCCGGTGAAGCGCTACATCAACGAGTGCCTCGCCGGGACGAGCGGCCCGCGCGAGCGCGACTTCAACATGCGCTGGGTCGCCTCGATGGTCGCCGACGTCTACCGGACGCTCTCGCGCGGCGGCATCTTCATGTACCCGCGCGACGCCAAGCACAAGGAGGGGCGGCTGCGGCTGATGTACGAGGCGAACCCGATGGCGCTCATCGTCGAGCAGGCAGGCGGCGCCGCGACCAACGGCAGGGCGCGCATCCTCGACATCCAGCCCGAGCGGCTCCATCAGCGCGTCGGCGTGATCCTCGGCTCGAAGAACGAGGTCGAACGCGTGACGCGCTACCACCTCGGGCAGTGAGTCGGGTCGCGGCGCTCCTGGCGGCGGCGCTCCTCGCGGGCGCGCCCGGGGCGCGCGCGCAGAAGGACGTCGGCGACCCGCTCGAGCACTTCCTCGGGACGGCGGCGCCGGGGCGCGCCGAGCGCACGCTCGACGACGGCGTGGCGCGCGCGGTCGGCGATTTCAACAACGACGGCCTGGTCGACGTCGCGCTGTGGCAGGAGACCGACTTCGGGCCCTACGCCGGACCGGTGTTCCTGTACCTCGGGCGCAAGGACGGGCGGTTCGCGGCCGCCGGGACGATCGTCGCGGGCGCCGGCACGCTGTTCAAGCCGGTGCCGGCCGGCACCGGGAGCGCGCGGCTCCTCGTGTGCGAGCGCGGCGGCGCCGGCGAGACGGTCGCGCGGGGCTACGCGCTCGACGGATTCATCGTGTCCGACCTGCCGCCCGCGGCGCTGCCGGGCGAGTGTCCGCGGGTCGAGGGGTTCGCCGCGGAGCGGCTCGACGTGAGGCGCTACCGGGCGAACGGGGTGCAGGCGTGGATCAGCCGGCGCGATTGACCGAGACGAGCCTGGAGATGAGCATCGACACCTACGCTACCGAGCTGCTGGAGGCCGCCGCGGGCGCGCGGCCGATCGCGACCTTCACGTCGCGCGACCAGGACTTCGACGTGACCCGGGCGTACGCCGTCGCGGAGCACGTGCACCGGGCACGGCTCGCGCGCGGCGAGCGGGCGATCGGCCGGAAGATCGGCTTCACGAACCGCAACATCTGGGCGGAGTACGGCGTGTTCGAGCCGATCTGGGGCTTCGTGTACGACGCGACCGTCGTGCACGCGCCGGACGCGCGGGCCGAGCTCCCGCTCGCCGGCCTCGCCGAGCCCCGCATCGAGCCGGAGATCGTGCTCCACTTCGCGCGCGCGCCGTCGGTCACGGGCGACGCGGATCTCGAGACCGAGATCCTGAAGGCGATCGACTGGATCGCGCACGGATTCGAGATCGTGCAGAGCCCGTTTCCCCGCTGGAAGTTCAAGGTGGAGGACACGGTCGCGGCGAACGGCCTGCACGGCCGGCTCGTGATCGGCGCGCCGGTGGCGGTGTCGGACATTCCCGACTGCGCGCGCAAGCTCCGCGAGTTCCGGATCGCGCTCGCGCGCGGCGAGGACGTCCAGGCGGTGGGCGGCGGCGCGAACGTCCTCGACTCGCCCCTGCTCGCGTTCGCGCATCTCGCGGAGGTGCTCGCGCGGCTGCCGCAGTTCGCGCCGGTCGGCGCCGGCGAGGTGGTCACGACCGGCACGCTCACCGCCGCGCTGCCGGTCGCGCCCGGTGAGCGCTGGCACACTCGCCTCGACGGGATCGCCGTGCCGGGGCTCGAGATCGCGTTTTCCTGACGGGAGGTTCGGTTGGGCGCTCTGGTCGAAGGCGTTTGGCAGGATCAGCCGCACGACACCCGCACGAGCGGCGGGCGCTTCGTGCGCCGCGAGACGCAGTTCCGGAGCTGGGTGACCGCCGACGGCGCGCCCGGGCCGAGCGGGGAGGGCGGATTCCGGGCCGAGCCCGGCCGCTATCACCTCTACGTCTCGCTCGCTTGCCCCTGGGCGCACCGCACGGTGATCTTCCGCAAGCTGAAGGGCCTCGAGCGGCTCGTCGGCCTGTCGGTCGCGCATTGGGAGAATCTCGCGGCGGGCTGGTCGTTCGAGCCCGGCGCCGGCGTGGTCCCCGACACCGTGAACGGCGCGCGCCACCTCCACGAGGTGTACACGAAGGCGCGGCCGACCTACACCGGCCGCGTGACGGTGCCCGTGCTGTGGGACCGGGAGCGCAAGACGATCGTGAACAACGAGTCGGCCGAGATCATCCGCATGTTCAACTCGGCGTTCGACGGCGTCGGCGCGTCACCCGGCGACTGCTATCCGGCGGCGCTGCGCGCGGAGGTCGACGCCGTGAACGCGCGGGTCTACGAAACGCTCAACAACGGGGTCTACGCCTGCGGCTTCGCGACGTCGCAGGAGGCCTACGACGAGGCGGTGGTGCCGCTCTTCGAGACGCTCGACTGGCTCGAGGGGCGGCTCGCGCAGCGGCGCTACGTCTGCGGCGAGCGGCCCACCGAGGCCGACTGGCGCCTGTTCACGACGCTGGTGCGATTCGACTCCGTGTACTACAGTCACTTCAAGTGCAACCTGCGGCGGCTCGCCGACTACCCGAACCTCTGGCCGTACACCCGCGACCTGTACCAGCACCCGGGCGTCGCCGAAACGGTGGATTTCGATCACATCAAGCGCCACTACTACGGCAGCCAGCGGCGGGTGAATCCGACCGGCATCGTGCCGCGCGGCCCGGTCCTCGACTTCCGCGCGCCGCACGGGCGGGAGCGGCTCGGGCGCGGTTGAGCGCGCGCCGCGAATGAAGGACGCGCTCGGACTCGAAGTGACGACCGGCGCCGCGGCCTGCGTGGCCGCGCTCGACGCGACCACGTCCTCGTACCTCGGTTTCAAGGTCGATGCCGGCCAGCACGTCAACGCCGCGCTCGACGCCGATCCCGGCTGTCCGCTGGCGAACGTGATGAAGGGCTACTTGACGATGCTGATCTCGAACGCGGCGTTCCTCGGCGCGGTCGACAAGCGCATCGCCGCCGCCGACGCCGCGCCCGCCGCCACGCCGCGCGAGCGGCTGCACCTCCAGGCGCTGAAGAGCTGGCGCGCGTCGCGGAACGACGCGGCGATCGCCGCGTGGGAGGCGATCGCCGACGAGCATCCCCGCGACGTGGCGGCGCTGCGACTCGCCCATTTCGCGTACTTCTGGACCCAGGGAGACGCGCGCGGCATGCGCGCGTCGGTCGAGCGCGTCTTGCCGCGCTGGGCGAAGGACCTGCCGGGGTACGGGTTCCTCCTCGGCATGCACGCGTTCGCCTGCGAGGAGCTGGGCGACTACGCGACCGCCGAGCGGCAAGGCCGCGCCGCCGTCGCGGCGGATCCGGCGGACCTGTGGGCGGTGCACGCGGTCGCGCACGTCATGGAGATGCAGGGGCGCCACGCGGAAGGCTGGCGCTGGATCGAGGCGAACGAGGCGCCGCTCGCCGCCGCCAACAACTTCCGGTTTCACCTCGCCTGGCACCGTGCGCTCTTCATGCTCGAGGCCGGCCGGGTCGACGAGCTCCTGGACACGTACGACCGCAAGGTGCGCGACCTCTCGTCGCCGCTCGTCCAGGCGCAGCCGGACTTCGCGATCGACGTGCAGAACGCCGCCTCGCTCCTCATGCGGCTCGAGCTCTCGGGCGTCGACGTCGGCGAGCGCTGGGCCGAGCTCGCGGACCGGGCCGAGAAGCGCATCGGCGACCACCTGATCCTGTTCACGACGCCGCACTGGATGATGGCGCTCGCCGCATCCGGGCGCTGGGAGCAGGCCGACGCGCTGCTCGCGGCGATGCGCGAACACGCGCAGACCTCCGGGGCGAGCGAGGCGGACGTGGTGGCGCGGGTCGCGATCCCCGCCTGCGAAGCGGTGCGGGCCCACCGCCGCGGCGAGTACGCCGCGGCGGTCGATGCGCTCTTTCCGGTGCGCGGCGAGATCGTCCGCCTCGGCGGCAGCCACGCGCAGCGCGACGTGCTCTGGCAGATCATGGCCGACGCCGCGGCCCGCGCCGGGCGGGCGGCGGAGGCGCGGCAGCTCGTCGGCGAGGTCAAGGCGTCGCGGCCGGCGCAGGCGCTGCCGAAGCTCTACCTTCGGATCGAGCGGCAGCTCTGACGCCGAGCAGCGGCCGCTCGCGCGCCAGAGGTCAGCACGCGCGAGCGACGTAGGCGCTGCAGCGCGCCGCGTCGAGCGGCTGACCGGCCTCGGCGAACCGGCGGGCCGCGGCCGTGAAGTGGGCGGCCCCCGCGCCTTTGCCGCGCGCTTCGCGGCCTCGCGGCGCGCAGCTCCGGCACGGCAGCGAGCCGTCGCCGCGCAGGCTACGCCGCGCTCCCCTTCCGCGGACGGATGAAGCGCCCGGAGAGGTAGCGAGCGACGTCGCCCGCCTCCAGATGGGTGCCGGCTAGCCCGACGTGGCCGTCGGGGCGCAGCAGGTAGAAAGAGGGACCGGGGACCTGCGCGCGGGCGAGCGCCGCGGCGTTCGCCGGATCCTCGGGAACCACGTGAATGCGGAGGAGGTCGCCGAGGTTGAACGCCTTTTCGGCAGGAGGCGGCTGCCCGATCACGAGCAGATTGAAGCGCGTGTCGTCGAGCCGCTGGAACAGGTCCTCGGCCGGGCCACTCGCCTGGAATCTGAGCCGCAGCCACGGAAAACGATCGCCGGCGCGAGGCGCGCCGGCCGGCAGTCCCGCCAGCGTCTGCGACAGCGGGCTCGTCCGGTAGTGAATGCCGGTCTGCGAAACGGTCCGGAACGCGAGCCGCTGCACCCGCTCAAAGGTCATGGCGAAGGCGGCGATCCGCGCGAGGACGCGCGTGCGGAAGAGCCCCGCGAGCCAGCTGTCGGAGACCAGCAGCGCGAACGCCCGGTCGGTGGTGCCGAGCAGTCGCTGCGCGACCGGAACGCGCTCGGCCGCATAGGAATCGAGCAGCGCCGCGTCGGCGCGTCCGGCGGCGACGAGCGCGAGCTTCCAGCCGAGGTTGTAGGCGTCCTGCAGGCCGGTGTTCATGCCCTGGCCGCCGACCGGGCTGTGGATGTGCGCCGCGTCGCCGAGGAGGAAGCAGCGCCGGTCGCGGAAGCGCTCGGCGCAGCGGTGATGGATGCGATAGGTCGAGAACCAGGTGCACGCCGCGAACGCCAGCGCCGAACCGGCTTCCTGGCGGATCGAGGGGACCACCTCCTCGAACGTCAGATCGTCCCTCCCCCGGAGCGCCTGCGGCAGAATGCCGACGACCCGCCAATGGTCGGCGCCGCGCATCGGGAACAGCAGATGAAAGCCGTCGCGCCACAGGTAGACGTTGAGCTCGTTCGCCACCATGGGGCCGGTCGCCTGCGTGTCGGCGACGAAGAACACGTGCTCGTAGGGCGCTCCCGGAAAGGCGATGCCGCTCAGCTCGCGCACCGCGCTGCGCGCGCCGTCGCAGCCCGCCACGTACGCCGCCCTGAGCTCGCGCGTGGTGCCGTCCGGTTGCTTGACGGTCGCGGCGACGTGGTCGGAGCCCTGCTCGAGCGCGACGAGCTCGGTGTTCCACTGCACGGCCATGCCCCGGTCGCGGAGGCGCTCGCCCATGATCCGCTCGTTGTCGTCCTGACCCAGGATCAGCACGAACGGGAACGGGCTCAGGTCCTTGCCGATGTCGCCCAGCGGGATGCGCGCCATCCAGCGCCCTTCGGCCCACATGTTGGCGCCGGTGCCGCGCGCGCCGAGCTCGAGCGCGCGCGCCGCGATCCCGAGCTGCGCGTAGATCTCGAGCGTGCGCGCGTGCACGGCGAGCGCGCGCGTCTCGCGCGCCGGCCCGGAATGCCGGTCGACGATCAGCGCGCGCACGCCGCGCCGCGCGAGCTGGCTGGCGAGCATCAGCCCGGTCGGCCCGGCGCCGACGATCAGGGTATGCGCATCCAGCATGAGCCTCCCCGGCGGGGCCGCGGCGGCGCTAGCGCCGCAGACCGGCGAGCTGCAGGTTGAGCAGGCGCCGCAGCTCGGCGAGGCCGTGCCGCACGTCGGGCCGCCGCGCGGCGATCCACCAGCGCAGCGCCGCCGAGTAGACGAAGAAGATGTAGCGGGCGACGAACGCGGGTTTCTCCGCGGTGCCGATGCGGCCATCCGCCTGCGCGGCGCGCACGAGGCGCTCGATGCCGCCGATGAGCCGCGCGCGGATCGCGTGGAAGCGCTCGGCCTCCTTGCCCTGCGAGTAGAAGGTGAGCTCCTGGAGCAGCAGGCGCGACAGCACCGGATTCTTCGCGAGCTCTGCGTAGTGGCACCGGAACACCGCCAGCAGCTGGTCGACGAGCGGCGCGTCCGGCCGGGGCGCGGCGAGCGCGCGATCGGTGAGCCGGTCGAGGACGTCGTTGAAGATCAGGAAGACGAGATCGCGCTTGTCGTCGGCATAGTTGAAGAGCGTGCCGAGCGCGACGTGCGCGCGGCCGGCGATGTCGCGCATGGTCGCGGCGCTGTAGCCGCGGCGCGCGAAGAGCTCGCGGGCGGCGGCGCGGATGCGCTCGCGCTTGTCGAGCTTCTTGCGCTCGCGGAGCCCCAGCGGGGCCGCGCCGAGCTTCTTCTTGTTCGTCCCGCCCAAGCGTCACCCCCGCCGAGCGACGGGGCTCAGGCCGCCTTCTTGCCCTTCGCCGCCCGGATCGCCTCCCACACGCGCCGGGGCGTCGCCGGCATGTCGAGGTGCTCGACCCCGAGCGGGCGCAGCGCGTCGAGGATCGCGTTCATCACCGTGGGCGGCGCGCCCACGGAGCCCGCCTCGCCGACGCCCTTCACCCCGATCGGGTTGGTCTGGCACGGCACCTCGATGAAGTCGAGGTCGAACCCCGGCAAGTCGTCGGCGCGCGGCATCGCGTAGTCGGTGAAGCTGCCGGAGAGGAGCTGCCCCGACTCGGCGTCGTAGGCGACCGCCTCGAGCAGCGCCTGGCCGATGCCCTGCGCGAGCCCGCCCTGGATCTGGCCCTCGCAGATGAGCGGGTTGATGACCCGGCCGACGTCGTCGACGACCGCGTAGCGCTCGATCGTCACCGCGCCGGTCTCCGGGTCGACCTCGACCTCGCAGATGTGACAGCCGTTCGGGAAGTTCTGCGGGTCGGCGGCCCAGGCGCCGCTCCCCTCGAGGCCGATGCCGAACTGCTTCGGCAGCCCGACCGGGCGGTAGAACGCCTTCGCGACGTCGACGAGCGCGACCGACCGGTCGGTGCCAGTGATCTGGAAGCGCCCGTCCGCGAACGAGAGGTCCCCGGCCGCGGCCTCGAGCATCTGCGCCGCCATCGGTTTCGCCTTCTCGATCACCGCGTCGGCCGCGAGCCTGAGCGCGCTGCCGCCGAGCATCACGCTCCGCGACGCGTAGGTGCCGCGTCCGAAGGGGACCTGGTCGGTGTCGCCCTGGACGAAGCGGATGTTCTCGAACGGCACCCCGAGCCACTCGGAGGCCATCTGCGCGTAGGTCGTCGCGTGCCCCTGGCCGTGCGAGAAGGTCCCGGCGACGATGGTGAGCATGCCGCTCGGATCGAAGCGCAGATCCATGCGGTCGTTGAACACGCCGCAGTCCTCGATGTACGAGATCATGCCCCGGCCGCGGAGCCGGCCGCGCTTCTCGGTCGCGGCTTTCCGCGCCGCGTAGCCCGCCCAGTCGGCGAGCTCCAGGCACTTGTCGGTGATCCGCGCGAACTCGCCCGTGTCGTAGACGAACCCGGTCGGCGTCGTGTACGGCATCGCCCCGGGCGCGATGTAGTTCCGCCGTCGGAGCTCCACCGGGTCGATTCTCAGCTTCTGCGCGGCGAGGTCGAGGAGCCGCTCGGTGACGTAGACCGCCTCGGGACGGCCGGCGCCCCGGTACGGCCCGGTCGGGACGGTGTTGGTGAAGATCGCGCGCGAGGCGACGTGCAGGGCCGGCACCGCGTAGACGTTCGGGATCAGCTTCAGCGAGTACAGCACCGGGACCACCGCGGCTCCGGTCACGTACGCGCCGACCGCGTGCACCGCCTGCGCGCGGATCGCGAGGATTCGGCCCTTCTCGTCGAGCGCCAGCTCGCAATTCACCACCTGGTCGCGCCCGTGGTCGTCGCCGGCGAGCGACTCGGTGCGGGTCGCGATCCACTTGACCGGCCGGCCGAGCCGCCGCGACGCCCAGAGCACGAGCCCTTCCTCGGGATAGCAGTCGCCCTTCATCCCGAAACCTCCGCCGACGTCGTACGCCACCACGCGGAGCTTCGTCTCCGGCAGCTTGAACACCGCCCCGCAGAGGATCGACCGGATGCCGTGGGGGTTCTGCGTGCTCGTGTAGAGCGTGTAGCTGTCGTCCGCCGGGCTGTAGTCGCCGATCGCGCCGCGCGGCTCCAGCGCGTTCGCCGAGAGCCGGTTGTTCTCGAGGCGCAGGCTCACGACGTGCTTGGCGGCGGCGAACGCCGCGTCGGTGGCCTGCTTGTTGCCCATCATGAGCGGGAACGCGACGTTGCTCGTCCATTCCTCCCAGATGCGTGGCGCGCCGTCCTTGACCGCGTCTTCGACGTTCACCACGGCCGGCAGCGGCTCGTAGTCGACGGCGACGAGCTCGGCGGCCTCGCGCGCCTGCGCCGGGGTCTCCGCGACGACGAAGGCGATCCGCTCGCCGACGTGGCGCGCCTTGTCGCCGGCGAGGAGCGGCTTGAAGGTGCGGTAGCCCTTCGGGCCGCCCATGTCCTCCGGCATGAAGAGCGGCGGGATGCCGCCGAGGTCGTCGGCGCGCGCCTCGCGCGCCGTCAGCACGCACAGCACCCCCGGCGCCGCGGCGGCCGCGCGCACGTCGATGCCGCGGATCCGCGCGTGGGCGTGGGGCGACGCGACGACCGCGCCGTGCGCCTGATGCGCGAGCTGGAGGTCGTCGACGTAGCGGCCGCGCCCGGTCAGGAACCGCTGGTCCTCGACGCGCCGCACCGGTTGGCCGATCCCGAACTTGTTCATGCGTTCTCCATCAGTCGACATCCTGGGGATTCACTGGAGCGAGCAGGACGTGAACGAGGGCGAGCTGCCCGTTCGCCACGGCCTCGAGACCGCGCCGGAGCGCGGCGCGCACCTCGCCCGGCGCCGCGACCAGCTCGCCGTGGCCGCCGTACGCCCGCGCAAGCATCGCATAGTCCGGGCGCGGGCGGATCGACGTCCCGGCGAACTTCCGCGTCCGCACCGCCCACCCGCCCGGGAACTCGCGCGCGACGTCGTTCTTCTGCGAGAGGTAGCCCGCGTTGTCGAACAGCACCACCGCGAGCGGCAGGCCGAGCTCCTGGCAGGCGCCGAACGACGCGACCACGGGGTTGTAGTGGAACGCGCCGTCGCCGATCGTCGCGACGACGGTGCGCGACCGGTGCGCGGCCTTCGCGCCGAGCGCCATCCCGAGGCCCATCCCGAGGCCGCCGTAGCTCGCCTCGAAGTAGGCGCCCGGCCCGAGCCGGTCGAGCAGGCGATGCAGGTCGAGCCGGTGCGTGATCGTCTCGTTGACGACGATCGCGTCCGGCGGGAGCACCTCGGCGAGCTCGTGGGCGACCCAGCGGGTCTCGATCGGCTTCGCGGCGCCGGCGGCGCGGGCCGCCGCGCGCGCGGCGGCGCGGCTCTGCTCGTGGCGCGCTCGCCACCGCTCGGCCGCTGCGGCGCGCGAGCCGGGCGAAACCAGCTGCCGCACGCGCTCGACGAGCATCGCGAGCGAGGCCTCCGGCTCGCCCGCGACGACGAGATCCGCGCGGAAGCCCCAGAAGGGCAGCCGCGAATGCAGCGGGTCCTCGCCGAGCGCGACGACCTTCGCGTCCGGGCCGGACGACGGCGGGTGCCACGGCGCGACGGCCTCCACCAGGAACACGAGGTCGGCGGCCTTCAGGCGCTCCGGCATCTCGGCCGCCGCGACGCCGCCGTAGAGCGGATGTGCGCGCGGGAAGTTGACGTAGGTCGGCTGCCAGGCCTCGACCACGGGCGCGCCGAGCGTCTCCGCGAGCGCGACGAGGTGCGCCACCGCAGCGGGGCTCCTGCCGAGCTCCTCGGTGACGATCAGCGGATTCGCAGCCGCAGCGAGCGCGTGCGCGAGCTCGTCCAGCGCCGCGCCTTGCGCCGCGGGCGCGCGCGGATGGCTCGCGGCCGCGGGCGGATCGGCGGTCATCGACTCGATCAGGAACTCGATCGGCACGGAGACGAACACCGGACCGCGGGGGGCCGCGGTCGCGAGCTGGCACGCGCGCTGGATGGTGTGCGGCAGGACGGCGCTCGTGTTCAGCCCGAAGCTCCATTTGACGCACGGCTCGATGAGCCGTGCGGGTCCCCCGAGATCGGTCAGCAGGCGCAGCCACTGGCGGCCGAGGGGCGGCCCGGGCGGCTCGCCGAACGCGATCGATTCGCCGGCGAGCACCACCATCGGGATGCGCTCGTGCAGCGCCGCGCGCACGCCCATCGTCGCGTGCAGCGCGCCGACGGTCGTGTGGAGCGCGAGCGCCGGGAGCTTCCCGGTCGCCTTCGCGTAGCCGATCGCCATCGCGACTGCGGTCTCCTCGTGGCGCGACGACACGTACTCGGGAATCTCGTCCGGCCCGTACGGCTTGGCGAGCGCCTCCCAGAGCGGCGCCCAGTCGGAGCCGGGCGACGCGAAGATCCGCTCGACCCCCATCGCGCGCAGGCACCGGAGCAGCGCCTCGGCGCCGGTCAGGCCTTTCGTGAGCATCGGCTAGGCGCTGCCCCAGACGGCTTGCGCGACCTTCACGACCAGCTCGAGCTTGCGCTTCTCGTCGTCGATCGTCACCGGATTGCCGAGGTAGTTGCTCGAGAACCCGCACTGCGGGCTGAGGCACAGCCGCTCGAGCGCCACGTAGCGCGCGGCTTCCTCGATGCGTTTCTCGAGCAGCTCGGCCGATTCGAGCTGCGGCGTCTTGGTCGAGACCAGCCCGAGCACGACGATCTTGTCCTTGGGGACGAACCGCAGCGGCTCGAATCCGCCGGCACGCGGCGAGTCGTACTCGAGGAAGAAGGCGTCGACGCCGATCTCGTTGAACACGCGCTCGGCGATCGGCTCGTAGCCGCCCTCGGCGATCCAGTGCCCCTGGTAGTTCCCGCGGCAGGTGTGCAGGGCGATCGTCATGCCCCGGGGGCGGCTCGCGACGATCCGGTTGATCGTCTTCGCATAGGCGCCGAGCACCGCGTCCGGGTCGTCGCCGCGGCTGCGGAGCTTGGCGCGCTGCTTCTCGTCGCACAGGCACGAGGTCATGACCTCGTCGAGCTGCACGTAGCTGCAGCCGGCTTCGCTCAGCGCGCGGAGCTCCGCGCCGTAGGCGTCGGCGAGGTCGCCCCACAGCTCGGCGAGGTCGGGATACGCCTCCCTGCTGACGGTCGCCCGGCTCGCGAACTGGTAGAGCATCTGCGGCGCCGGCAGCGTGACCTTCGGCGTGCCCTTGGTCACCGACTTCAGGAACTTGAACGGCCCGACGTTCACGCTCTTGCGCCAGCGGATCTTGGCGGTCACGTCGATGCGCGGGGCCGGCATCGTATGGCCTTTCTGATCGCGAAATCCCGCCTCGCCACGGTACGATCCTGCGACGCCCTCGAGCGACAGCAGGAACTCGCTCCACCAGATGCGGCGCCGGAACTCGCCGTCGGTGATCGCGCGCAGGCCCACGCCTTCCTGCAGCGCGACCACCTCGCGGATCGCCTCGTCCTCGAGGCGGTGCAGCTCGGCGTTGCCGTGCGGCCCGAAGTTGTGGTCGAGGTCGTGCGGGCCGAGGAGGCGCTCGCGCGCCTGCATCAGGCTTTCGGGCCTGCGCAGGCTGCCGACCTGGTCGGCCCGGAAGGGAGGGGTTGCTCTCGCTGCCATGCTCGTCTCCTCTTGCATCTTGCGTCTAGGCCGGAGCCGCGAGAATCTCGCGCACCTTCCTCGCGGTCTCCTCGCGCGGCACGTCGAACCGGTCGCGGTCGGCGTCGCTCATCCAGCGCGTGATCGCCCGCTCGAAGCTTGGGCGCTCGCGCACGCGCGCGAGCCAGGCGGCCACGCGCGGGCGTTGCCCCACCCACAGCGCGTCCATCCCGATCATCTCGGCGCGGTTGACGTAGGGGGTGGCCGCGGCGTCGGCGAGCGAGTAGGCGTCGCCGGCGAGGTAGAGCGAATCGCGCAACGCCGCTTCCATCTCGCCGAGGTACTTGTCGTGCTGGCGCACGGCGAGCGCCACGTGCGGCGCGTCGAGGCCGTGGGCGACGCCCAGCCGTTGCCGCTCGCGGTAGGCCGGGTCCGGCATCCGCTGGAAGCGCGCCTCGAGCTCTTCGGGCGAAAGCTGCAGCAGGGCTTTGCGGTTGGCGGTCGCGAACGTCACCGTGGAGCAGGCGGCGTGCAGGTAGTCGTCGATCTTCTTCATCCACAGCCGCGCGACCGCCCGCCGGTAAGGATCGGCCGGCATGAGCGGCGGGGCCGGAAACGCCTCGTCGAGGTACTCGATGATCAGGGTCGATTCGAGGACGATCTTCCCGTCGTGGACGAGCGTGGGCACGACCCGGTTCGGGTTGAGCTTCGCGTACTCGGGCCGGTGCTGGTCGCCACGCATGAGATCGAGCAGCTCGCTCTCCCACTTGAGCCCCTTCTCGGCGAGCGCCACCCGCGCCTTGATCGAGCAGACCGACGTGCTGCCGTGATACAGCAAGAGCACCGCGCCCCTCCTTCTACAGCCCCAGCACCCGCTCGGCGTTCTGGTGGAGGATCTTCTCCATCACCGCGTCGCTGTAGCCGAGCTCCTGCCATTCCTTGAGGATACGTGCGTAGGGCATGCTCGGATAGTCGCTGCCGAACATGATCTTGTCCTGCAGCCGCGCCCGCATGTCGACCTTGAGGCTCGGCGGAAAGTGCTTCGGCGCCCAGCCCGACATCTCCCAGTAGACGTTGCCCTTGTGCAGCGCGACCGCGGTCGTCTCGTCCACCCACGGCCACCCCGGATGGGCCATGAGAATCTTCAGGTTCGGGAAATCGGCCGCGAGCTCGTCGATCGCCGATGGATGCGCGTGGCGGAGCCTCGCGCCCATGCCGCCCGGGAGCCCCGCGCCCATGCCGGTCGTGCCGACGTCGATCATCACCGCCGCCCCGAGCTCGTCGATGAGCTCGAAGAGGGGATAGAAGCGCCGGTCGTTCACCGCGAAGTGCTGCATGATCGGGTGGAAGTGGAAGCCGACGAAGCCGAGCTCGCGCACCGCCTTCTGCGCCTGCCGCATCGCGAGCTCGCCCTTGAGCGGGTCGAGCGTGCCCCAGCACTGGATGATCCGCTCCGGATGGCGCCGCCACATGCCGTGCACGTACTCGTTCGTGCACGGCGGCGTCGCGACGGTGGTCTCGAGGTCGAGCGCGACGAGGCAAGCCTCGACGCCGGCCGCGGCGAAGTCCGCGACGACCTCGTCCTCGGTCTTGGCCACCCAGGCCCGGCTCCAGTACTTCGCGAGCGCCGCGACGTAGGGGCCTTGCGCGTCGATCCAGGTCTGCGTGCCCGGGTAGCAGTGCAGGTCGATGATCCGCATGTCAGCCCGCTCGCTCCGCGCGGAGCCGCTGCGCGACCATCTCCGCCAGCGCCTTCTTCGAGACCTTGCCGAACGTCGAGACCGGGAACTCGGACACCACCTCGAGCCGCTCGGGCAGCTTGAACTTCGCGATCTCCTTGGCGCCCAGGAACTCGACCAGCGTCGCGAGCGTCAGCGAGTGGCCGCCGCGCAGGATCACGCAGGCGCACATCTTCTCGCCGAGGCCCGGATCGGGCATCGCGACGCAGGCGACGTTCTGCACCGCCGGGTGGGAGAGGATCAGGTTCTCGATCTCCTCGGCGCTGATCTTCTCGCCGCCGCGGTTGATGAGGTCCTTCTTCCGTCCCTCGACGATGTAGTTGCCCGACCGATGCCGCCGCATGAGGTCGCCGGTGCGGTAGAAGCCGTCCGGCGTGAACTGCCGCGCGTTGTACTCGGGGACGCCGAAGTAGCCGCGCAGCGTGTACGGGCCCCGGCAGGTGAGCTCGCCGACCTCGCCCGGCGGCACCTCGCGGCCCTCGTCGTCGACCAGCCGCACCTCGTCGTCGGGCGAGATCGGCCGGCCGCAGGTCTCGAGCCGCACCTCCTCGGGATCGTCCAGGCGCACGAAGAAGAGCATCCCCTCCGACATGCCGAAATTCTCCTGCACCGTCGCGCTCGGGATGAGCTCGCTCGTCCGCAGCCGCACCTCCGGTTGCATGCGCTGGCCGCCGCTCTGGATCACCCGGACCGAAGCGAGGTCGAAGCGGCCGATGTCCGGGCTGTTGATCAGGCGGATGAGGAGCGCCGGCACGACCTTGATGTGCGTGACGCGATGCCGCTCCGCGGTCGCGAGCATCTCCTCGGGCCGCGTGCTCGCGCACAGCACGACCTTGCCGCCGTTGAAGAAGTAGCCCTGGATCCCGGGGCACGCGAGCGGCAGGTTGTGCGCGATCGGCAGCGCGAGCAGCAGCACCGAGCTCCCGGTCACGCCGCAGACCGGCGCCGCCGTCTTCGAGTTGTAGACGTAGTCGTTGTGCGTCCGCGGGATGAGCTTCGGCACGCCGGTCGTCCCGCCCGACAGCTGGAAGATGCAGGGATCGGTGGGATCGAGCGCGATCCGCTCGAGCTCCGACCGCGCGAGCCGCGGCGCGCGCGCGGCGAGCTCGGCGAGCGAGCTCTCGCCCGGGCCGGCGGCGCCGAGGACGAGCCGCCACTTGAGGCACGGCGCTTCGGCCTGCACCCGCTCGATCATCGGGCCGAACCGGAAGTCGCCCTGCGTCTCGGGATAGGCGCACGCCGCCGCCGACGCGATCTGAACGAACTGGCTCACCTCCGTGTAGCGGTGCGTGGCGAGCGCCGCGATCGGGATCGCGCCGATCTTTTGCAGCGCGAGATAGAGGATCACGAACTCCGCGACGTTGGGGAGCTGCACCACGACGCGGTCGAGCGGCCGCAGGCCGAGCTCGAGCAGGTTCAGCGCGAGCCGCTCGGCGGCGGCGTCGAGCTCGCGATAGGTGTACTCGCGGTCGCGGTCGACGACCGCGACCCGGTCGGCGAACCTGCTGCAGGCGGCTGCCAGCTCCGCGGCGAGCGGCTTGTCCGCCCAGTACCCCCGCTCGCGGTAGCGCCGCGCGAACTCGGGCGGAAAGGGGACGACGCCTTCGAGCATCCGCGCGAACCTCTAGGTCGAGCTCGAGAAACCGCCGTCGACGACCACCACCTCGCCGGTGACGAAGCGGTTGCCGACGATCAGGCCGAGCATGGTCTCGGCGACGTCGTCGGCGGTCACGACGCGCTTCAGCGGCGTTGCCTTGGCGCGCTTGCCCATCAGATCCTCGTACTTGTCCTTGAGCATGCGCTTCATCCAGTCGCCCTCCATCCAGCCGGGCGCCACCGCGTTCACGCGGATCTCCGGGCCGAGGTTGTAGGCGAGGGTCTTCGTCAGGTTCACGACCGCGGCCTTGCTCGCCGCGTAAGGGAGCGGCTGCGGCCCCGGCCGCAGGCCCACGATGCTGGCGGTGTTCACGATGCAGGGATCGGTTCCCTTGCGGAGCAGCGGCAGCGCCGCCCGCGTCACGAGAAAGACGCTGCGCACGTTCACCGCGAACACCCGGTCCCACTCCTCGACCGTCAGGGCCTCGAGGTCCTTGGGCCGGACGTCGGTCGTCGTCCCCGCGTTGTTGACGAGCGCGTCGAGCCGCCCGAAGCGCTCGTCGACCTCCTGCAGCATCTGCCGCACTGCACTATCGTCGCTCACGTCGCAGCGGCACAGGAGCGTCGCCGCGCCGAGCTTCCCCGCGCCGGCCGCGGTCTCGCGGGCGGCGGCCTCGCTCCGGCTGTAGTTGATCGCGACGTCGAAGCCCGCGCGCGCCAGCGCGAGCGCGGCGCTCCGGCCGATGCCGGTCGCCGCGCCGGTCACCAGCGCGACTCGTCTCGTTGACACGGCCGACTCCTCGCTCGATCCGGCGGTTGCGCGCGCGCCGGGCGGAAAATTGGGGCTTGTCCGCCCGGGCCCGGCGCTCTAAGATGGAAGTGAACATGTTCATGTTCGAGCGTCGCCGGTGCGCTGTCAAGTGGACGGCGCGCCGGTCGAAAGGGAGGAGAAATGATCAAGCGGATCCTGTCGTTGCTGGTCGTCGCGTCGCTCGCGGGCGCCGCCCACGCGCAGTCCTGGCCCACCGGTCCGGTGCGGGTGATCGTGAACGTCGCCGCGGGCGGCGTCGCCGATCGCACCGCGCGGCTGCTCGGGGTGCGCCTCGGGGAGGCCCTGGGGCAACCGATCGTCGTGGAGAACCGCGCGGGCGGCGAGGGCTACATCGGCTTCGAGGCGGTCGCGAACGCGGCGCCGGACGGCTATACGCTGCTCTTCTCGCCCGGCAGCAGCATGATGATCTCGCCGCACCTCGTCCGGCGCGCGGACTTCGATCCGGTGAAGGCGCTGACGCCGGTCGCCCCGACCGTGAGCGTGCCGATGTACCTCGTCACCAACCCCAAGGTCCCGGCGCGCAGCCTCGCCGAATTCATCGCGTACGCCCGCGCCAACCCCGGCAAGCTCAACTACGGCTCAGCCGGCACCGGCACGATGCTGCATCTCGCCGGAGAGGTCTTCAAGCGGGAAACGGGCACCAACCTGACCCACGTGCCGTACAAGGGCGCAGGTCCTGCGCTCAAGGACCTGCTCGGCGGGCAGATCGAGCTGATCTTCGATCCGGGCATCGCCACCGAGCACGTCAAGGCGGGGCGCCTGCGCATGCTCGCGGTGAGCGGCGCGCAGCGCAACCCGGCTTTCCCGGATGCGCCCACGTTCATCGAGTCCGGGATCCGCGGCGTCGACGGCGGCCCGTTCTTCGGCTACTACGCGCCGAACGGCACGCCGCCGGCGGTCGTCGCGCGGTTGAACCGCGAGGTGACGAAGCTCGTCGAGGAACCCGGCCTGCGCCAGAGCCTCGCGTCGCAGGGCCTCGAGATCTCGCCGCCGATGGCGCCCGAGGCGTTCGCGGGGTACGTGCGCGCCGAGAGCCAGCGCTACGCGAATCTCCTGCCGGAGCTCGGCATCCGCTCGCAGTAGCGCGGCACTCACTCCGCGAAGAAGGCCTCGAGCTCGGCGCAGACCTCCTGCGGGCGCTCTTCGGGCAGGTAGTGGCCGGAGTCGAGCGCGCGGCCGCGCACCGCGTGCGCCCAGTCGCGCCAGATCGCGAGCACGTCGTACCACGCCTCGAGCCGTCCCTTCGCGCCCCACAGCGCGAGCACCGGCGCCGCGATCCGGCGACCGGCGCGCCGATCGGCCTCGTCGTGCGCCATGTCGATGGTCGCCGCGGCGCGGTAGTCCTCGCAGATCGCGTGGATCGTGGCCGGGTTGCGAAAGCAGCGCAGGTAGTCGGCGAGCGCCTCGGCGGCGAAGAAGTCCGGACCCTTGGGCTCCCGCGCGGTGTGGCGCCGCCAGTAGAACTCCGGATCGGCGCCGATCAGCCGCTCGGGGAGGTCGAACGGCTGGGTCATGAAGAACCAGTGGAAATAGCTCATGCCGAACGCCATGTCGGCGCGCCGGTACGCTTCCAGGGTCGGCACGATGTCGAGCACGGCGAGCTTCGCCACGCGCTCCGGATGGTCGAGCGCCATGCGATAGCCCACGCGCGCGCCGCGGTCGTGCCCGGCGACGCAGAAGCGCTCGAAGCCGAGCCGCCGCATCAGCGCGATCTGGTCCCGCGCCATCGCGCGCTTGGAATAGGGCGCGTGGTCGGCCGCCGTCGCCGGCTTGGCGCTCTCGCCGTAGCCGGTCAGGTCGGTCGCGACGACGCTGAAGCGCGCGGCGAGCCGCGGCGCGACCGCGTGCCACATGTAATGGGTCTGCGGGTTCCCGTGCAGGAGCAGCAGCGGCGGCCGCCCGGGGGTCAACCGGTGGCGGGCACGGATCGCGATGCCGTCGGCGTCGATGTGCTCGAGCGCGAAGCCTTCGAACATTCGCTCCCTCCCGATTTCGGCGCGCAGCGGCGTCGCGCCGCCGCGGCCGAGCCGCCGCGTCGCGGATGCTAGCGCATCGCGGACGGTCTCCGTCGCGCGGTGCTTTCGCGGCCCTTTCCAAACGGCGGCGGCCCCCGCATAATGCCGGCGTCGGGTCTCGCTCGCGGGTCGCCGGTGCCGAAAGAAGAGATGATCGAGATGGAAGGCGTGGTCACGGAGGTCCTGCCGAACACGCAGTTCCGAGTGACGCTGACCAACGGCGCCGACGTGCTCGCCTACGCCTCGGGCAACATGCGCAAACACCGCATCCGCATCCTCGCCGGCGACAAGGTCACCCTGGAGATGTCGCCCTACGATCTGACGAAGGGCCGCATCAACTTCCGGCACAAGGACGAGCGGGCTGCGCCCGCCGCCCCGCGTCCGCCCCAGCACCGGCGGCGCTAGCCCGCGCGCCCCGCGTTCCGCCGGTCCTCCGTCTACCAGCCCGTCACTCGCGCGAGCAGGTCGGCCGGCGCGGCCGGCGCGCGGTTCGCGCGCCACGCGATGTGCCGATCGGGGCGCACCAGCACGAGATCCGCTCCGTAGAGGTCGCGCGCTTCCTCGGATCGAACCTCCAGCAACTCGACCGGCACCGCGGCCCGGCTCGCCGCCTCGCGGAGCGCACGCGCGTCGGGCTCGCGGCCGGGGCCGAGCACGAGCAGCGTGAAGTCCGTGCCCATGCGGTCGAGGACGGATACCCCGTCGGCGAGCCAGAGGTGCGGCGCGCGCGCGCCGGGCGTCCCGCTCGGCACGTAGCGGTGCCAGTCGTCGGCCGGCGGCGGCGTGCCGTCGCCGACGACGATCGGCGAGCCGTCGTAGCGCACGCCGAGGTGGATGCCGGGGATATCGAACTCCCGCTTGCAGTGCTCGAGCAGGCGCGCGCCCATCGCTTGGCGGCATTCCGCCCCGGCCGGTGAGTCGGCTTCGAGCTCGGGCGGGATCGCGATGATGCCGATCGAGTCGGCCATGGCGCGCGCGAAACCGGTGTTGCGATGGGCGATCGGCCGGCGCTCGGCGTCGTAGCTCGCGAGGAGCCGTGGCCCGCCCCAGCCGGCGCACGCGGCGGCGAGCTTCCAGCCGAGGTTCGCCGCGTCGTCGACCGCGGTGTTGTAACCCTGCCCGCCGGTCGGCGTGAAGAGATGCGCGGCGTCGCCGGCGAGGAAGACGCGCGGCGCGTCCGCCGGATCGTGGAAGCGCTCCGCCACGAGGGTGAACCCCGCGGTCCATTCGCCGACGCCGAGCAGCTCGAACGGGAGCTCGCGCCCTGCGGACAGCGCGAGCGCCGAGCGGGCGAACGCCGCGGAGGGCTGCTCGCCGGCCGGCAGCTGGGTGTGGTAGACGAAGTGGCCGGCGCCGTCGATCGCGCAGACGAGGCCCCGCCGCTCGCCGTTCACCGCCCAGTACTGCCAGGCCGGCGCGCCGTTCACTAGCGCGTGGAACGCCGGCGAGCGGAAGTAGAGCGCGAGCATCCGCCCGCCCATGAAGTCGCGCTCCTCGCCCGCCCAGCCCTGGTAGCGGACGCCGAGCGCCTCGCGGACGAGCGAGCGCGGCCCGTCGCAGCCGACGAGATAGTCGCACTCGATCGCCCGCCGCTCGCCCGAGCCGGGCGCTTCGGCCGCGACGCGGAGGGTGCCGGCGTCGCGCTCGATCCGGGTCGCGCGCCAGCCGAAGCGCACGCTCGCCGCGGGCCAGCGCTCCGCGTGCTCCTTGAGCACTGCCTCGATGTACATCTGCTGCACCCGGTGCAGCGGCTCGGGCGTGGGCCAGCGCGAGCGCGCGTCCGCGCGCGCCGCGGCCGCCTGGCGCCGCGTGAGGCCGGGGAGGCGCGCGAGCTCCCAGCCGGCGTAGCGCGTGAAGTACGCGATGTCCTGCGGATAGTCCTCGGGCAGCCCGAGCGCCCGGATTTCGTGCGCGAAGCCGAGCCGCCGGTAGTGCTCCATCGACCGCGAGGTGGTCGCGTTCGCCTTGGGGAACTGCGGCGGGCGGGGATCGTCTTCGAGCAGCACGCAGGCGACGCCGCGCCGGCCGAGCTCGATCGCCGTGATGAGCCCGGCGGGCCCGCCGCCGACGATCAGCACCCGGGTGCGTTCGGTGTCCATGGCGCGGGCGATCCCCCTCGACGAGGGGGTCGCAAAACGTAGCGTAGCGGGGGGTTTCGATCCGCGCTTGACCCGCCGCGCCGGGGAAAGTGATGATCCGCCGCGACCCCGCCCGACGCACCCGCAGCATGACCCAACCCGACGCCATCCCCGCGCCGCCCGGCGGCGTCGGCCGGCTGCGGCTCTACTACGAGCGCAACGAGCGCCGGATCGCGGTCGTCGCGTTCGTCGCCGGCTTCCTCTTCGACATCCTAACCTTCGAGCGCGTCGACTCCTGGCTCGCGATCGCCCAGCAGGTCGCGTATCTCGCCGTGATCACGGTCGCGCTCGCGCAGATGTCCCTCGAGCAGGGCGGGCCGCCACGCGCGCTCGAGCGCGTGTTCGTCGTCTGGCGCTGGTACTTCCGGTACCGGACGGCGATCATCCACTTCCTGTTCGGAAGCCTGCTCAACCTTTACACGATCTACTTCTTCAAGAGCTCGTCGCTTTTCGTGTCGTTCTCGTTCATGGCCTGCCTCGCGCTCCTGGTGGTGGCGAACGAGTCCAGGCGGTTCAAGGCGCTCGGGCTGTCGTTCAAGTTCGCCATGCTCAGCCTCTGCGTGCTGTCGTTCTTCGCGCACGTGGTGCCGATCTTCGTCGGCGCGATCGGGGTCTGGGTGTTCCTGTTCTCGATGCTGGTCGGCGCCCTGCCCCTCATCGGCCTCGGCTGGGGGATCCGGGCGTTCGTGCCCGACCGCTTCCAGGGGGCGCGGCGGCAGATTCTCGTGCCCGCGGGGGTCGTGCTGCTCGGCTTTCTCGCGCTCTATCTGCTCAAGGTCATTCCGCCGGTGCCGCTCTCCATCCCGTTCATCGGCGTCTATCACCAAGTCGAGCGAACGGAGGCCGGCTACCGGCTGAGCCACGAGCGGCCGTTCTGGCGGTTCTGGCACAACGGCGACCAGGAGTTCCGCGCGCAGGCCGGCGACCGGGTCTACGTGTTCTTCCGCGTCTTCTCGCCCACCCGTTTCGCCGACCAGGTGTTAGTGCGTTGGTACTGGAAAGACGGCGCGCGCGGCTGGAGCGTGCAGGACTCGATTCCGATCAACATCGTCGGCGGCCGTGAACAGGGCTTTCGCGGCTACGGCTGGAAATCGAACTACCAGCCAGGCAGCTGGCGGGTCCAGGTCGAAACCACCGACGGACGCGAAATCGGCCGGGTCTACTTCCAGCTGGAGATCGTGCCGGCCGCGCCGCGCAACTTCGTGGTCGAAGTCCAGTAGCCGGCCGGGCGAGCCCGAAGGCGCGCGTATCGCGGCGGCGGTGCGGGTTTCGACGCCGACCTTCTCGTAGACCCGGTGCGCGGGCGCGCGCCGAGAGAAGCCAGCCTTCACTCTCACTTTTGGAGCAAGGCGGACCTCCGCGCCGCGCGGTGGACCCGCGCATCCGCGTACGTGCCGCGCCGTACAATTGTGGCCATGCCGGTCGCGGTGGCCGCCAGAGGTCATCGAACCGGCGGTGCGAAATGGAACAAGCGGAACGCCAGGATTTCAGCAGGCCCGAAGGGAGAAGGTCATGAAACGACTCGCTGCGATCGTGGGTGGGATCGCGCTGGTGCTCGCCGTGCCGGCGACGCTCGCGCAGGGCGCGCTCGACGGGAAGAAGTACGTCGGCGAGATCGGCGACGTCGGCAAGGCGGCCGACGAGAAGGACGCCGTGTTCACCTTCGCCGAAGGGAGTTTCCGCTCGTCGGTGTGCGACAAGTACGGTTTCGAGCGAGGCGCGTACACCGCGACGAAAGACGGCGACGCGATCCGCTTCGAAGCGCGGACGATGAGCACCGAGTACGGGACCAACGCCTGGCGCGGGACGGTCAAGGGTGGGAGCTCGAAGGCGTGCTCGTCTGGCACAAGAAGCCGTCGTTCTTCAACAAGAACCCGGCGCCGATCGAGAAGTGGTTCAAGGCGAAGCTGATGTGAGCAAAAGGAGATCGACCATGCTGACGCGTGCGCCGGTGATGACCATGCTGCCCGTCAAGGACCTCGAGCGGGCGCGCGACTTCTATGTGAACAAGCTCGGCCTCGAGGCCGAGGGGCTCGCCGCGGACGGCAAGTTCGTGCTGCGGGCGAGCGGCACGAAGTTGGGGCTGGTCCCGAAGCCCGAGGGGACCAAGGCGGAGCACACCGCGGTCGGGTTCGAGGTGGAGGACATCGCCGCGGAGATCAAGACGCTCAAGAGCCGCGGCGTGGTGTTCGAGGACTACGACTTCCCGGGCTTCAAGACGGTCGACCACGTGATCGTGCTCGGCACCGACAAGGCTGCCTGGTTCAAGGACACCGAGGGCAACATCCTCTGCCTCCACCAGGATCTGCGGAAGCGCGCCTGACGCGGCACGACATCCGCTAACTCCGCCGAGGGGTGCCCAGGCGCCGGGGGGCGCAGCGCCCGCGGCGGCGCCCCCTTCCAGCGCCGGGGCTACGCGGAGATGAGGGCAGCGTTGCGAACGCCGCGCTTCGGCCCCTGGACCCCCGCGTTCGCGGGGGTGACGGCCTGACGGCCGTCAGTTCAGCTTCGCCCCGGAGGCCTTCACCGCGGGCTCCCACTCCTTCACCTGCGCGGCGACGAACGCGTTGAACTCGACGACCGACAGCTTGCGGAACTGCACGCCGAGCTCCTCCAGCCGCTTCAGCACCGTCGGGTTGGTCATCACGTCGCTCATTGCGGCGTGCATCCTGCCGGCGACCGGCTGGGCGACGCCGGCGGGCGCCGTCACGCCGAGGAAGTTCTCGGCGATCAGCCTGGTCAGTCCGAGCTCCTTCACGCTCGGCACGTCGGCCGCCAGCGCGGCGCGCTCCGGCGAGGTCACCGCGAGCGCCCGCAGCCGGTTGTCCTTCATGTACGGGACGTTCTGCGGCAGCGTGTCGATCGCGAGCCTGATCTGGCCGCCGAGGAGATCGTTGTGCATCGGCGAGGAGCCCTTGTAGCCGACGTGCTCCATCTTCAGCCCGAACTGGTTCTTGAACGTCTCGCCGACGATGTGGCCGATCGAGCCGATGCCGCCCGAGCCGTAGTTGACCGGGTTGGGCTGCGCCTTGATCCAGGCGATGAGCTCGTTCACGCTTTTCGCCGGGACCGCGGGGTGCACGACGAACACGTTCGCCACCGAGCCGATGTAGAAGACGTGATTGAAGCTCTTCACCGGATCATAGGTCGGCTGGGCGAGCATGAACGGCGAGATCGAGATCGGCGCGCTGTTCGAGAGCATCCAGGTGTAGCCGTCGGGCGCGGCCCGGGCGACCTCGGCGGCGCCGATCGTCGCGCCGCCGCCCGGCCGGTTCTCGACGATGACCGGCTGGCCGAGCTTGTCGCCCAGCGGGCCGGCGATCAGCCGCGCGACGATGTCGCTCGAGCCGCCGGGCGCGAACGTGACGACCATGCGCACCGGCTTGGTCGGCCAGGTCTGCGCGGACGCCGTGCCCCCGGCGAGCAGCGCCGCCGAGGCGCAGAGCGAAACCGCAATCCACCGCGGAGCATTCATGAGGGGTCCTCCTTGTCGATGTGAGTCGGTCGGCCACGCAAGCCGCGTGCCTGCGGCGATAGCGCCGCGATTCTGCAGCAACCGTCCGGATCCTGCCGCTATCCTTCCGCTCCGCGACGGTGCACGCCGCTGCGCGCCGGTGCGCGCCGGCGATCCAGGAACCGATCCCGCAGGACCGGCCGCAAGACGTCGAAGCACAGGAACAGGAACTGGTCGTCGGCGGCCTGGACCGGACTATGCGTCCGCTCGTAAGGATGCTCGCGCGCCGTCCGGCCCTCCGGGACCAGCGCGTGGCGACGGTACGGGTCGAGCAGCACGAGCTCGCCCGTGGCGTGTCGCGCCGCGCGGCGCCGGTGATCGACGATGCCCAGCCGGCCGGCGTGCACGACGACGATCACGAAGTAGACGCCGGGAAAGCGCAGCTTGTCGTCGTGCAGGCTGACCGGGCCGCAGCCGTGCACCGAGAAGCGTTGCGTCCGCAGCGCGCGCGGCGGGACGCCGATCGCCGCGGCGACCTCCCGGCGCAGGCGCCACACCAACCCGGCCGGAATGCGCCTGCGCACGGCGTCGAGCTCGGCGGTCTGCTCCGCGGTGAAGCCCTCGGGGCAGAGCGCGCGGGCGAGTCGATAGAGCGGCGGCAGGCGCGCGGCCGAGCGCGCGACGCGGCGGCCGGTGCGGATGAGGGTGGCGGGGGGGCGGGCCATGGGCGGCGCGAGCGATTATGCGGCACTGCTCCGGGCGCGCATGGGATGCCTCCGGCCCCGGCGCGGGTCGCCTATCAAGAACCCACTGCTTTCGCCTAGAATCCGGCGCGAGGCCCAGGCTGGACGAAGAGGGCCGCAAGCACCTTCGATCGCTCTTAGGAGGAGGAACAGCATGAGGCACGCACGCATCCCGGTCGCCCTCGCCCTGGGCGCGGCCGCACTGTTCGGTATCGCCCCGACGTCGCTGGCGCAGGAGCTCCGGCTCTCGACTTTCGTGCCGCCGGTGCACGTCATCTACCGCGAGATCATCACGCCCTGGGCGGCGGAGGTCGCCAAGGCCACGAACGGCGCGGTCAAGGTGACGCTCTATCCGTCGATGCAGCTCGGCGGCAAGCCGCCGGAGCTCTTTCGGCAGACGGTCGACGGCGTGGTCGATTTCTCCTTCACGCTCCCGGGGTACACCTCGCCCGCGTTTCCGCGCGTCGGCATCATCGAGCTGCCCGGGCTCAAGGACGACGGCCTCGCCGCCACCAACATGATGTGGGATCTGCTCGATCCCTATCTCCTGCCGGAATTCGAGGGCGCCAAGGTGATCGCGCTGTGGGGCGCCGAGGACGCCGGCCTCATGACGCGCGGCAGCAAAGCGATCCGTTCGATGGACGACCTGAAGGGCCTGCGGATGCGCTCGCCCTCGGCCGCCCAGGCGAAGCAGCTGGAGTACATGGGCGCGGTGCCGATTGCCGCGCCGATCACGCAGGTCTACCCGGGCCTCGAGCGCGGCACGATGGACGGCGCCATGGTGCCGTTCACCACCATCCTCGACTTCAAGCTCGGCGAGGTGGCGAAGGGCTTCACCATCTCCGGTCCGATCTTCGGGCGCTCGGTGTTCCTGATCGCGATGAACAAGAAGAAGTACGACAGCCTTTCGCCCGACGCGCGCGCCGTGATCGACAAGCTCTCGGGGCGTGAGCTCAGCCTCAAGGCGACCGACGTGTACATCAAGCGCGCGGCGCAGGCCATCGAGAGCGTGACCGGCAAGGCCGACGTGGTCACCCTGTCGGCGGCGGAGCAGGAGCGCATCCGCAAGACCCTGCGGCCGATCATCGACGAGTGGGTCAAGGAGATGGAGCCCAAGGGCATCCCGGCGCGGGAGATGCTGAAGCGGGCCGGCTACAAGGGCTAGGCGGGTGTTCGACCGCTTTCTGCGCGCCCTCGCCTTGTGCGGGGGCGCGGTGCTTTTGGGCTTGATGGCGCTCATCGCCTTCGACGTGGTGATGCGCTACGTCCTGCGCCTGCCGTTCCTCGGCGCGTACGAGTTGACCGAACTCGCGATGGCTCTGGTCGTGTTTCTCGGGTTGCCCTACTGCGCCGCCACCGGCGGCCACGTCGCGGTCGACGTGCTGGGCCAATGGCTCGACCGCCCGCGCCTCCGCTGGCTCGGCGTCGTGGTCAACCTGGCCGGCGCCGTGCTGCTGGCGCTCATGGCCTGGCAGGCGGGCCTCTTCGCCCTCGGCTCCCGGGTGCGCGGCGAGGGGACCAACATGCTCGCCATCCCGACCTGGCCGTTCGAAATGCTGACCGCGGTGAGCATGGGCCTCTTCGCGCTGGTGCTGCTGCGACAGGTCTGGAAGCGGCCGTGAGCCCGACTGCGGCCGGCCTGGCCGGCATGGCGGCGCTGCTCGTGCTGCTGTTCCTGCGCATGCCGATCGGGCTCGCCATGACGCTGGTGGGAGCGGTGGGCATCGCGCTCCTCAATTCGCCGTCGGCGGCGCTGCACAGCCTCGGCGCCTTCCCGTATTCGCACGCCGCGGTACAGGCGTTCGCGGTGATCCCGCTGTTCGTGCTGATGGGCAACTTCGCTGCGGTCTCCGGCATGGGCCGGGACCTGTATGCGGCAGCCTACGCCTGGATCGGGCACCGGCGCGGGGGCCTCGCCTCGGCAACCGTGCTCGCCTGCGCCGGGTTCGCGGCGCTGTCCGGCTCGTCGGTCGCGTCGGCGGTGACCATGGGCCGCGTGTCGCTGCCGGAGATGCGCCGCTACAGCTACGACCCGCGCCTCGCGACCGGGGTCATCGCCGCCGGCGGCACGCTCGGCATCCTCATCCCGCCGTCCACCGTCCTCGTCGTGTATGCGCTGCTCACCGAGGAGTCGATCGGGCGCCTGTTCCTCGCCGGCTTCCTGCCGGGGCTGCTGCTCACCGCGCTCTTCATTCTGATCGTGATGCTGCTGTGCGCCTTCCGCCCCGAGTACGGTCCGCCAGGCGAGCGCTTCTCGCGGCGCGAGCGCATCAACGCGCTCGCCGGGGCGGCGCCGTTTCTGGCCGTGGTCATCGTCACCATCGGCGGCATCTATGCGGGCGTCTTCACGGTCAACGAGGCGGCCGCGATCGGCGCGCTCCTCACCATGGCACACGCGATCTGGCGCCGGCGGCTGGGGCTCGCCGCCCTGACCGACGCGCTCCTGCAGACCGTGCGCACCACCGCCATGGTGTTCCTCATCCTGATCGGCGCGCACATCTTCTCGCCCTTCCTCGCCCTGAGCCGCATCCCGGTGAACCTCGCCGGCATGCTCACCGAGCTCGCGCTGCCGGCGCTCGCGGTGCTCGTCATCCTGATGGTCGCCTACCTGATCCTCGGCATGTTCCTCGAGGGCTTCGCCATGATGGTGCTCACGATCCCGATTGTGTTTCCCATCATCACCGCGCTCGGCATCGACCCGATCTGGTTCGGCATCTTCATGGTCATCGTGCTGGAGATGGGTCTGATCAGCCCGCCGGTCGGCATCAACGTGTTCGTGGTGAAAGGCGTGGCCGAGGACGTCCCCATGGGCAAGATCTTCGCCGGCATCCTCCCGTTCTGGTGGGCGATGATCGTGTGCCTGGGGCTCCTCATCGCCTTCCCCCAGATCGCGCTGGTCCTCCCGAACACGATGATCCAGTAAGCGTCGGGCGCACCGGCGCTTTGACGCCGGCGCGCGGAGTTGCTGCCGTGACTCTCGATCGCAAGCCCCTGGACGCGACCGCGTTCGGCCTCATGACCGTGCTGTGCATGCTGTGGGGCTTCCAGCAGGTCACGATCAAGGTCGCGGCGCCCGACGTCTCGCTCGTCATGCAGGCGGGAATCCGCTCGATCATCGCGACCGCGCTGCTGCTCGTGTGGGCGCGGGTCCGCGGCATCCGGCTCTTCGATCGCGACGGCACGCTCGCCGCCGGCATCGGCGCCGGGGTGCTGTTCGCCGCCGAGTTCGTCTTCATCTACGCCGGGCTCGCCCACACCGCCGCGTCGCGGATGATCGTCTTCATCTACACCACCCCGTGCTGGACCGCGCTGATGCTGCCGTTCTTCGTGCCCGTCGAGCGGCTCAACGCGCGCCAGTGGGTCGGCGTGCTCGCCGCCTTCGGCGGCATCGTCGTCGCGTTCGCTGAGGGGTTCACCTCGGCGCAGGGCGCGACGTTCGTCGGCGACCTGTTCGGCGTGATCGCCGCGTTCCTGTGGGCGGCGACGATCGTGCTCATCCGGGCCACGCGGCTCGCGCGCGCATCGGCCACCAAGACGCTCTTCTATCAGCTCGCCGTGTCCGCGGCGGCGCTCCCCGTCGTGTCGATGATGCTGGGCGAGCCGGGAGTGGTGCGGTGGACGCCGCTCGCGGTCGCGATCCTCGCCTTCCAGGGCGGGGTCGTCGCGTTCGCGAGCTACCTCGGCTGGTTCTGGCTGCTCACGAAGTACCTCGCCGCGCGCCTCTCGGTGCTGAGCTTCATGACGCCGCTCTTCGGGGTGCTGTTCGGCGCGGCGCTCCTCGGCGAGCGGATCACGCCGACGTTTCTCGCCGCGGCGTTCGCCGTGGCCGGTGGGATCGTGCTCGTCAATCTGTCGGGGTCGGTGCGGCGGTGACCGCGGGGCGGTTCCAAGTGCACAGCCAGCTCGCGTTCGCGAGCCACACCAGGCAGTCCGGCCGCTGTGGTTTGCGATCGAACCCCCGCCGCATCCCTCCCCCGGGGAGGGGGAAGGACAGGCGGGCGGGGCGCTACTGCATGAGCGGCGCGAGCGCCTGGCCGATCCGCTCGGCCTGCGCGGGGTTGATCATGCGGCCGAGCACCTCGCTGAAGCGGCCTTGGACGCCGGAGACGATGTACTGCCACCGGTACGCGCCGAGCACCCCGGCGCGGATCCGCCCGGCCTCGGGCGCGGCGAACGTCCGGCCGCACACCTTCAGGAAATAGTCGGCGTCGGCGCGGGCCTGGAGCTGCAGGATGCCGTCCACCGCCCCGACCAGCTCGATCAGCTCGTCGACCGCGCGGTCGCGCTCCGCCGGAGCGAGCCGCGCGTCCTCGCGCAGCCACTCGAGCTCGTCGAGGATGGCGTGCTGCGATTCCTCCTTCCAGTGATGCAGGAAGACGTCCTTCCAGAGCTCGGAGAGGTTCGGATCCGGATCGATGCTCTCGCGGTAGTGCGCCAGCACGAACAGCTCGATGTGGCAGGTGAGCGCGAGCACCGCCCAGGTGGACTTGCCGAGCACCACCGCTGCGACCGCGTTCGGATCGGGGAGAAAGGTGTAGCCCTCGGGCATCTGCTCCGCCGCCATGCGCTCGATGCGGCGGAACATCTCCTGGTGCTTGATCTCCTCGTCGGAGAAGCGGACCAGGGCCTCGAGCGCGGTCTGGTCGCCGAGCCAGTGCTCGCGGCTCATCTCCAGCACCTTGGCGGCGATGAAGCGCTCGACCAGGCCGAAGATGTTGGCGTAGCTGCGGCCCTGGATCTGGCTGAGGAACCGCTGCTCCGCGGCGCTCAGGAACTCGAGGCCGTTCACCTTGGACAGGCCGTCGGGCAGGAACTTCTGCGAGAAGTCGAAGCTGCGGCCGCGGATGACGTCGCGGTCGATATCGAAGCGCACGCGCTTCGAGTTCTCGACGCACTTGGCGTAGCGCTTGGTGTCGATCTGGTGCTGGACCATCTGCATGCCTGACTCTCCTTTGGGGTGAAGAAGCGTTGCAACCGCCTCAGGTCTGGGTTGCGACCAGCTGCGCGGCGTAGCCGCGGCGCGTGGCGCTCGCGAGGATCGACCGTGCGCTGACGACGCCCGGGTCGTGATCGACCAGCAGCAGCCGCGCGAGCCGCATGCTCGCCTCGACCCGCGCGACGCCGGCGAGGCGCTCGAGCGCGCGCTGGAGGCGCTCGATCTCGCCGTCCGACAGCGGCTCGGCGAGATGGAGCACGACGTGGGCCTTGGGGTAGTCCATCGGGGGCCCTCGGCGGGGGCGTCGCGTTACAGATACGCGACGAAGCGGCGCGGGGCCGTGTGCCCCGTGCGCCGGTACAGGCGGAGCCACCACGCGAGCAGCGCCCGTGCCAGGGCGCGACCGCGGCGGGGCGCGGTCGGGCGAACGGCGTCGCGCGGGAGGGCACGGATCTCGGGCAGCGGCGCCTCGGCGGCGGCGGTGAGCGTCACCGACGCGGCGCGACGGGCCTCGACGATGGCGGTGCCCTCGCGATCGAGCCGGAACCAGGCACCCGCGGGCAGCACGACGTCGCGCGCATCGCGCTCCTGGGTGAGCCAGACCTGGCCGCGATCGACGAACAGCAGCGCGCCGCGACCGCCGCGGATGGCGAGCAGGTCGCCGCGCGCGAGCGCCGCGCCTTCGAGCACCGCCCGCTCGGCGAACGGCTCGTTCCAGAGCTTCCGGTCCATGGCGCGTCCCTTCGCTCAGGCGGCGAGCGCCGCCGGCGCGGCCGCCGGCTGCTCGACGTGGATGTGGACGGGCACCGCCCGGCGCAGCGTGGCGAGCACGACGCACGAGCGCTCGGCCTCGATCAGCATCTGGCGCACCCGCTCGGGATCGGCGTCGGCGGCGAGCTGCATGCGGATCGTGCACTGCACGCTCTCGTAGCCGACCGGGACGTCGGGGCTCATCCCCAGCGCACCGCGCAGGTCGACCCAGCCGCGCACGTCGACGCTCAGCGCCGCGATGCGCACGCCCAGCGCGTTCGCCGCCATCCGGACGCTGGAGTCCTGCGACGCGGCGAGCGCCGCGCAGAAGAGATCGCCGGGAGCGGGCGCGCCGTTCGGGCCGCCGACCGCGCGCTCGGCGGCGAACGGGATCACGTCCGCGTCGCCGGAGCCGACGAACACGGTCGCGCGGAACGGATCCGCGGGATCGCGATCGACGGTAGTCGCGTGGTTCGCGATCCGCGCCGCCTGCGGCGCGAGCCTGTAGACGGAACGGAGCGGCGCCTGGGCGGCGGGAACGCTGGTGTATCCGAGCATGGCTGTCTCCTTCATCGCGCGCCGCGGCTACATCCCGAACACGCGGCCGAGGACCTCGCGCACGTGACGCTCTCCGCCGTCGTCGTCCATGGCGCCGCGCGCACCGAGCGCATCGAGCAGGTCGTCCGCGGGATCCGCGTAGCTGTCCGGCCCGACTTCGAAGCCGTCATGGTCGAGCGCCAGCTCCACCGCGCTCTCCGGCGCGAGGAAGAGCTCGAATTCATCCGTCCTGTCCATTTCGCGTGCCTCCTTGGGATTCGAGCGGCCTGTCGCTCGACACGGCACGGGAGCCTACGCACGCCGGGTATCGGCGGTTTTTCGGTTCGGGAACAGTTTGTTGTCGGCGTGTAATCGCACGGGAAAACGCCCGGCGCCGTCCTATAATTCACGCGACTCGGAGGACCGAGCTTGGCGAGCGGAAGGGTGCTGATCGTCGACGACGACCCGGCGGTGCGCGACATGCTCACCGAATACCTGGCGTCGCACGGCTACGAGGTGTCGCAGGCGGACGGCGGCGCGGCGATGCGCGCCGCGCTCGAGCGCGCCGTGCCCGACGTCGTGCTGCTCGACATCGGGCTGCCCGGCGAGGACGGCCTGACGCTCGCCCGCTACTTGCGCGAGCGCTACGATCTCGCCATCGTGATGGTCACCGGCGCCGGCGAGGTGGTCGACCGGATCGTCGGGCTCGAGATGGGCGCCGACGACTACATCGCCAAGCCGTTCGACCCGCGCGAGCTCCGGGCGCGGCTCAAGAGCGTGATGCGCCGCACGCAGGGCCGCGCCGCGCCCGCGGCGGCGCCGGCAACGTCCGCGGCCGACGGGCGGCTCGCGGTCGGCCGCTGCCTGCTCGATCTCAAGTCGCACCAGCTCCACGAGCGCGACGGCGGCGAGGTGCCGCTGACGAGCATGGAGTACGAGCTGCTGCGGGTGTTCGTCGAGCATCCGAACCAGGTGCTGTCGCGCGACCGCCTGCTCACGCTCACCCGCAACCGCGAGTGGGAGCCGTTCGACCGCTCGATCGACATCCGCATCGCGCGCCTGCGGCGCAAGATCGAGGAGGACCCGGAGAATCCGCGCGCGATCCGGACGGTGCGCGGCGCCGGCTACATGTTCGTTCCGGGGGGCTAGCCCGCATCCCCGTGTAACCGCCGCGTTTCAATCGCAACCCGGGGGTAACAGCGCTCCCGGCCCCGCGGCTTCCGTCTACACTCGGAGCCGGCTCAATTCAGCGGTGACGGCGCGCCGATGAAGCAATTCCAACGCGACCAGGACGCCTACCGGGCGCTCTTCGGTCCCGACGACCTCGCGGTCTTCGTGATGGCCGAGGGGATCGAGGACTGCAACGACGCGGCGTGCCGGCTGCTCGGGTTCGAGCGGGAGCGCATCCTCGGACGGTCCCCGCTCGAGCTCTCCAGCCCGGTCCAGCCGGACGGCACTCCGTCCGCGGAAGGCGGCCGCCGGCGGGCCGAGGCGGCGCTCGCCGGGCAGCCGCAGTGGTTCCAATGGGAGTTCCGGCGCGCGGACGGCGGGCCGGTCCTGACGCTGGTGCACATGGAGGCGGTCCGGCTGGACGCGACGACGCGACTGCTCGTCAACGTGCGCGACCTCTCGGCCCTCTGGCGCGCGGAAGTGTCCCTGCGCGAGACCGAGACCCGGCTCGAGCAGATCCTCGACAACACGAGCGCGGTGGTGTTCGCCAAGGACCCCGCGGGGCGCTATCTCTTCGTGAACCGCGAGTTCGAGCGCCTCGCCGGAACGCCGCGCGGCCGGATCGTCGGCGCGACCGATCTCGAGCTCCACCCCCCGGAAACCGCCGAGCGCTTGCGCCGGAGCGACCGGCGGGTGCTGGAGGAGCGGCGCCCGATCGAGGTCGAGGAGAGCGTGAGCCTCGGCGGCGTGACGCGGATCTACCTCGCCTCGAAGTTCCCGCTGCTGCGGGCCGACGGCGAGCCGTACGCGGTCTGCGGGATCGCCACCGACATCACCGACCGCAAGCGCACCGAGGAGGCGCTGCAGCGCGCGGCGCTCGCCGTGTCGAGCGCTGGCGGCGCCAGCGTATTCGAGGAGCTCGCCCGCTCGCTCGCCACGATCCTCGACGTGCAGGCGGTGATGGTCGCCGTCTTCGTCGACGCCGGGCGGAGCCGGATGCGCACCCTCGCGACCTATCTCGACGGCCGGATCCTCAAGAGCTTCGAGTACGAGCTCGCGCGCACCCCGTGCAAGGGGGTCGTCGGACGCGAGTTCCGCTTCGCCCCCTCCGGGGTCCACCCCGAGTTCGCGCCCGGGACGATGTTCAGCGCGCTCGGATTCGACAGCTACACCGCCTACACCCTCAACGATGCGGGCGGGAGCCAGCTCGGGCTCATCGCCGCCATGGACCGCCGCCCGATGCAGGGCCGGGAGCTGACCGAGGCGATGCTGAAGATCTTCGCGGTGCGGGCGGCGGCGGAGCTCGAGCGCGCCCGCGCCGAGGAGGCGCTGCGGCGCTCGGAGGCGAGCTACCGCTCGATCTTCGAGGCGAGCGAGGACGCGGTCTTCGTCCACGACTGGGACTCGGAGCAGATCCTCGACGTCAGCCCCAAGGCGAGCGACCTCTACGGCTATACCCTCGAGGAGATGCGCCGGCTCACGGTGGCGGAGGTCAGCGCCGACGAGCCGCCCTACACCCAGGCAGACGCCACCCGCTGGATCCAGAAGGCCAAGGCTGCGGACGATCCGGTCCGCTTCGAGTGGCGGGGCCGGCACAAGGACGGCCACCTGATGTGGCACGAGGTCACGCTCAAGCGCGCGACCATCGCCGGCGAGCCGCGGATCCTCGCGTTCGTCCGCGACGTCACCGAGCGCAAGAGCGCCGACGAGGCCCTGCGCGCGAGCGAGGAGCAGTACCGCGCGATCTTCAACGCCTCCGCCGACGCGCTGATCCTCTGGGACTCCGCGCTGCAGCGGGTCGACGTCAACCCCGCGTACACGCGCATCTACGGCTACACGCGCGAAGAGGTGATCGGCGCGGCCTACCCCGAGAGCCCGCCGCAGGACGCTGAGCGTCGCCGGGCGCTGGTGCGCCGGACCCTCGCCGGGGAGCACTGCCACGTCGAGCTCGAGTCGGTGCGCAAGGACGGCGAGCGGATCCAGGTCGAGGTGCGCACCATGCCGATCCAGCACCGCGGCGAGCCGCACGTGCTGGCGATCTGCCGCGACGTGACCGAGCGCAAGCGCGCGGAGGGGGCGGTGCGCGCGAGCGAGGAGCAATACCGCGCCATCTTCAACGCGACCGCGGACGCGCTGGTGCTGCGGGATGCCGCCTTTCGCATCGTCGACGTGAACCCCGCCTACGAGGCGATGACCGGCTACTCGCGCGAGGAGGTCCTCGGCGAGGAGCACGTCGTGGCGAACCCGCCCGACATCGACGCGTACGTGCGGACGCTGCACGGCAAGGCGCTCGGCGGCGAGCCCTTCCACTTCGAGACCGAGGGGGTGCGCAAGGACGGCGCGCGCTTCGACGTCGAGGTGCACGGCGTGCCGATCCAGCACTGCGGCGAGCCGCACGTGCTGTACATCGGCCGCGACATCACCGCGCGCAAGCTCGCCGACCAGGCGCTCCGCGCGAGCGAGGAGCAGTACCGGACGGTGTTCAACGCGACCACCGACGGGCTGGTGCTGCGCGACGCCGAGTACCGGGTCGTCGACATCAACCCGGCGCTCCTCGCGATGACCGGGTATACGCGCGAGGAGGTCCTCGGCACCGACCACTGGATGTTCGTGCCGCCGGCCATGCACGGGGAGGCGCGGGCGATGACCCGGAGGGTGCTCGCCGGCGAGCCGATCCACTTCGAGACCGAGGCGGTCCGCAAGGACGGCACGCGGTTCGACGTGGAGGTGCGCGCCGCGCCGATCCGGTACCGCGGCAAGCCGCACGTGCTCGCGATGGCGCGCGACGTCACCGCGCGCCGGCGCGCCGAGGTCGAGCGCGGGCAGCTCGAGGCGCAGCTCCGCCAGGCGCAGAAGATGGAAGCGATCGGCCATCTCACCGGGGGGATCGCGCACGACTTCAACAACATCCTGACGAGCGTCATGGGCTACCTCGTCCTCGCCGCCGAGCGGGAGGTGGCCCGGGAGGACGCGAAGCTCGGGAAGTACCTCAACCACGCGCATCTTTCCTGCGAGCGCGCGCGCGACCTGATCCAGCAGATGCTGACCTTCAGCCGCGGCCAGCGCGGCGAGCGGCGGCCGGTGCGCCTCGGGCCGCTGGTCGCGGAATCGGTGAAGCTGCTGCGCTCGACGCTGCCGACGACGCTCGAGCTCGTTACCGAGCTGGAGGCCGACGTGCCGCCGGTGCTGCTCGACCCGGTGCAGGCCGATCAGGTGCTGCTGAATCTCGGCATCAACGCCCGCGACGCGACCGAGGGGTACGGCGCGGTCACGGTCGGCGTGCGGCGCGCCGCCGCCGACGGCAAGGTCTGTGCGAGCTGCCGCAAGCGCATCGCGGGCGATTTCGTGGAGCTCGCGGTGCGCGACACCGGGCCCGGCATCGCGCCGGAAGTGATGGACCGGATGTTCGAGCCGTTCTTCAGCACCAAGGAGGTGGGCAAGGGCAGCGGCATGGGGCTCGCGACGGTGCACGGCATCGTCCACGAGCACGGCGGCCACATCGTGGTCGAGAGCCAGCCGGGCCGGGGCGCGTCGTTTCGGCTGCTCTTCCCGGTGCTGCCGCAGGACGAGGCCGCCGCCCGGCCGGCCGGGAAGGCGAGCGCTGCCGCCGTCGCGCCGCGGGTGGCGCTCGCCGGCCACGTGCTGGTGGTGGACGACGAGGCGATGGTGAGCGAGTTCATGAAGGAGCTCCTCGAGAGCTGGGGCCTGGCGGTCACGGCGAAGCTGAACGGGATGGAAGCGCGGGAGGCCTTCGCGCGCACCCCGGAGCTGTACGACCTCGTGGTGACCGACCAGACCATGCCGCGGGTGACGGGGCTGCAGCTCGCGCGCGAGCTGCTCGAGATCCGGCCGACCGTGCCGGTGATCCTGTACACCGGTTACGCGGATAATCTCACCGAGGCGCAGGCGCACGCGGCGGGCGTCCGGGCACTGATCCGCAAGCCCGTCGAGCCGGGCGCGCTGCTCGCGCTGCTGAAGGCGCATCTGCCGAGCGGGGCGCACGCGGTGCGTTAGCCCGCTCCGTCGGCCGGGGAGCCGCGGCAACCAAGGGGAGGTGGAAGATGAGAACGGGACACGCGCTAGGGGTCGCCGTGGCGGCGCTGCTCGCCGGCGCGCCCGCGGCGCAGGCGCAGACCTACCCCGCGAAGCCCGTCCGGGTGACGGTCGCCTTCGCGGCCGGCGGCATCGCCGACGGGGTCGGGCGGATGGTGTCGCTGCGGCTCGCCGAGCGCTTCGGGCAGCCGTTCGTCGTCGAGAACCGCGGCGGCGCGGGCGGCAACGTGGCGGCGAAGCAGGTCATGGTCGCGGCGCCGGACGGCTACACGCTGCTCGTCACCACCGCCGCGCTCGCGATCAACGCCAGCCTGCACAAGGACGCGGGCTTCGATCCGCTCGCCGACTTCGCGCCGGTCGCGATCACCGCCTCGACGCCCGGGCTCATCGTCGTCCATCCTTCGGTGACGGCCGCCGACCTGAAGGAGTACCTGCAATCGATGAAGGGCAAGCGCTTGACCTACGCCACCGCGGGCGTGGGCAGCTCGTCGCACCTCGCCGGCGAATATCTCTTCCGGACGCTCGCCGGCATGGATGCGACCCACGTCCCGTACCAGGGCGGGGCGCCCGCCGTCACGGCTGCGCTCGCGCAGCAGGTCGATGCCCTCAGCATCTCGATGCCCACGCCGCTCCCGCACGTCAAGCAGGGCAAGCTGAAGGCGCTCGCCGTCGCGAGCCTCGCCCGCGTCGCGGCGCTTCCGGACGTGCCGACGATCGCGGAATCGGGATTCCCCGACTTCGAGGAGCGGTCGTGGGTGGCGTTCTTCGCCCCGGCGCGGACCAGCCCGGAGATCGTGGCGCTGCTCAACGGGGCGATCAACGACGCGCTCCGGCAGCCGGAGGTCAGGGACCGGCTGAACGCGCTCGGATTCGAGCCGCACGGCGGCTCGTCGCAGGAGTTCTCGAGCTATCTCCGCAAGGAGGTCGAGAAGTGGGCGCGGATCATCAAGACGACCGGCGTGACGGCGAACTGAGGAGCGGGGGATGACGCCCGACGCCGGGGGCGTGACGCTCGACCAGCTGGTGCAGGACCTGGTCGTCGCGAATCGCGTCCTCGCCCACCACGGGGTGCTCGACGGCTTCGGCCACGTGAGCGCCCGCCATCCCACCGATCCCGGCCGCTACCTCCTCTCCCGCTCGCTCGCGCCGGAGCTCGTCTCCGCCGAGGACATCATGGTGTTCGATCTCGACTCGAAAGCGGTCGGCGGCGACGCTCGCCAGCCGTATCTGGAGCGCTTCATCCACGGCGAGGTCTACCGGGCGCGGCCGGACGTGAAGGCCGTCGTCCACAGCCATGCGCCGCCGGTGATTCCGTTCGCGGCGTCGTCCGTGGGCCTGCGCCCGATCTATCACATGAGCTCGTTCCTCGTGCGCGGCGCGCCGGTGTTCGACATCCGCAGCCGCTTCGGCGCGACCGACATGCTGGTGCGCGACAACGACCAGGGCCGCGCGCTTGCCGCGACGCTCGGGGCGAGCGACATCGCCCTGATGCGGGGTCACGGGTTCGTCGCCGCCGCGCCGGGCGTGCCGCTCGTCGTCTATCGCGCGCTGTACACGATGCTCAACGCGACGCTGCAGCAGCAGGCGATCGCGCTCGGCGGCTCGGTCACCTACCTCGCGCCCGACGAGGCCGAGAAGTCCGACGCGACGAACCAGTCGGCGGTCGGGCGGCCGTGGGAGCTCTGGAAGCGGACGATCGAGGAGCCGGAGTGATCCGGACGGCGCGGGGCCGCCGTCGCTAGCGGTCGCGACCCGGCGGGCCGGACTCGAAGACGAGCGGATTCTCGGCCGGCACCTCCTTGGGGGGGCGGGCCGGCTGCGGCGCCGCGTAGAACAGCGGCCGCTCGCGGTCCCGATCGGTCTCGAAGAGGCCCCGCGCGTGCACCGCCGTTCCCCTGGCGTTCGCCTCCCGCTGCGCGCCGTGGAGCTGCTCGGCGAGCTTCTGGTCCCAGGGCAGGACGTAGGACCGCGGCTCCTCGGTGCCGGGCGTCCTCAGCCAGAGGTAGATCGCCTCGCCCTCGCGCAAATCGGCGCCGATCAACTTGGCCTCGGCGAGATCGGCGCGATGCCATTCGAGCGCGATCGGCTTTGGGCGGCTCAGCAGGTCGACCACGCTGAGGTAGCCGGTCGGCAGGAACAGCACCGCGATCGCGAGCGCGCCCACCTTGATCCAGAGCGCCCGCGGCGACCAGATGGCGATGCTGGCGAGTGCCGTCGCCAGCACGAGCGACGCGGCGAACAGGTAGAGGACCTGGCTCACGGCCCCTGCCCCTGGTGATGCGGATAGGCCGCCCGCGCCGTGCGCAGCGGCTTCGGCAGATCGTGCACGCTGCCGCTCACCAGCCGCCCGTTGTCGTCGAGCCTGAACCGGAAGGCCGTCAGCTCCTCGCCGTCGCGCACCAGATTCACCTTGGTGCTGAGGAGCTGCTTGGCGGAGTCGTTGACCGAGCCCTTCACGCTGACGACGATCGTGACCGGGACCGGCGCGCCGTGGTGGTTGCGGTAGAGGTGCACGTTGACCGTGTACTCGCCCGCGGGCACGCCGCGGCTGTACGAGAACTCGTAGTTGAGGCCGGTCAGGTCCCCCCGGTGCCCCAGGTCGTCGCGCAGCAGATTGAAGACGGCGCCGCCCTTGTTCGAGTAGCCGACCGGCACGTCGTCCGGGGCCTGCACCCACAGGTCGACGTCGGCATCCATCTCGTCGGGCCAGCGCGCTTCGACGATGACGTTGCCGGGGCTGCGCGCCGCCTCCTCGGTCTTGGCGCGCGGATTGAGGTGCGGCAGCAGCAGCAGCACGAGGGTGACAAAGCCGGCGAGCGCCAGCATGATGACGTCGCGGAACACGGTGGCCCCGCTCTCGTCATCGAAGAGATCAGCCTCGCGCATGGTCCTCGGCCCGCTCCACGAGCGCGGCGATCAGCTTGACCGTGCCGCCCGCGAGCAGCTGATGGTTCGCCATCAGCCAGACGTTCAGGATCGCGCCGACCAGCGTCGTGTAGAGCGCGGTCGACATCCCGCTGATCAGGGTGGAGACCATCGGCGCGATGGCGCTGATGTCGGACGCGCGCGCCGGATCGACGCCCGAGAGCGCGATGATGAAGCCGAGCACGGTGCCGATCAGCCCGAGCAGGACCAGCGCGTTGGCGATGTTGCGCACGATCGCGATCCGGTGCGAGAGCCGCAGGCGCGCGGCGCCGGCGAGGTTCGTCCGGCTCTCCGCGGTCCGGCCGAGGAGCGGCGCGAGATGGGGCACGGCGGCCGGCTCGGCGGCGTCGTGCTCGCGCAGGCGGTTCAGCTCGCGGCTCGTCTGCCACACCTTGCGCGCGCACACGCCGAGCCCGCCGAGGAACACGAAGAAGATCAGGACCGCCAGGTACGTGGGATCCGCGACGATCACCTTGTGCACGAGGCCGTGCACGTAAGCGATGCCGAGCAGCGCGAAGCCCACCATGTTCAGCAGGGCGAAGCGCAGCACGAGCAGGTAGCGGTGCGGATCCCGCGCCTGCTGCCGCGCGAGCTCGAGCAGCCACGCGACCGGCGCGAGCGGACTCCACGCTGCGCGCCGCCTCGGCGGGGGCTCGACGCCGGCGGCGAGCTCGGCGAGCCGCGCGCCGGGCAGCAGTTCGCAACCCGACGGCCGGCTCGTGGCCGCCGCGGATCCGATGGGCCGCGCCTCTCTTTCCCGGGTCAGCATCTGGGTCATGGCCACCCCCTGGCTCGACGAAATCGCTGACCGATATGCCGCAATTCGCGTGCCATTCGACCGGCTGAGGGCGCAAAACCGGGCCGGGAAGAGGTAATTCCCCCTGGCGAAGCCCCGACCCGCAGCGGCGGGTCGGACGGAGCGGCGGTTTCAGGCGGGGGTCGTGCAGCGGTGCAACATCAAGCGCGCCGCCGCCCGCGCCGGGCGCGCGCGAGCGGCTCGCGAATCAGGCGGTCCGCAGCCGTCGAAGGCGGCGACGAGCGATGGCGCTCGGCGCGGAGGTCGTCACCCGCAAGTGCCGACCGCCCCGCACGCGGTGCAGAAATCGCACCCGTCCCTGCGGATGACGGTGGAGTTCCCGCACTCGGTGCAGAGCGCGCCCTGCATCACCTGCGGCGCGCGCTCGTCGCGCGGGGCCTCGAGCATGCCCATCTCCCGCGTCGGATAGCCGCGCTCGTCGAGCACGCCGAGCATCGCGTAGCGGTGGATGACGAGCTGCGCGAGGTACGCCACCGTGGAGGGCCAGGTCTGCTGGCGGCGCTCGCCCGGCACGAACGCCATGAAGTCGCCGAGCGGCTCCGACCAGTTGAGGAGCTTGCGCAGCTTCATGCCGATCCACGCCGGGTCGAGCACGCGCATGTCGAGCGACAGGATCCGGGCGAGCCCGTCGAGCGGGCGCGGGTAGTGGCCGGCGAGGAACATCGCGTACGGCCGGGTGGCGCCGCCGGGCAGCGTGATCTCCTTCAGCCCGAGCACGAAGTCCTCGCCCGAGGCCGGGTTGCGGATGTCGACCGACCAGGAGAGCGTGCCGTCGGTGCCGGTCTTCGGCTCCTCGACCGCGAACATCGCGTCGAGGACCGGGTGCGGGCGGCCTTCGGGAGAGAGGAGGTCGGGCGCTTTCTCGTCGAGCGCACGCAAGCTGTCGCAGCGCCAGCGGATCACTTGCGCGACGCCGGCCACGACGCTCGGCACGAGCTTGCGCTCGCCGTGCGGCGGGAGCGGCATCTCGAACGAGTGGTCCCCGGGCGTCTTCGCGAGGACATCGAGCTTGAGCTTGAGCCACGCCCGGTCCTTCGCGCGCATGTCCATAGAGAGCGTTTTCGCCACCGCGCCCAGGCCGCGCGGCTGCTCGGCGCCGTTTACCCAGACCTCGAACGGGAACGCGCGCCGCCCCGCGGTGACGGACGGGGCCCCGCCCCCGTCCTCGTCCTCGACGTGGCCCACGAACAGCGCGAACTCGCCGCCCGGATGCTCGAGCATGTACGTCCACGCGAGATTGCCGGCCGGGAGCGCCGGCCGGCTCGGCCACGCGAGCGACGCGAGCACCGGCATCGGCAGGCTCTTGATCGAGAGCCGGCGGTTCGCTTCCGAGAGCACCACGTCCTGCGGCTGCCGCTGCGCGGACTCGGCTTCAGCCTGCGGGCCGACCGAGAGCACCGCCCCGAGCACCTTGTTCGGGCGATAGGTCGCGAGGCCCTTGAGCCCGGCGCGCCACGCCGTGAGGTAGAGATCCTCGAACTCCGAGTAGGGGTAGTCCTCGGGGACGTTCACCGTCTTCGAGATGCTGGTGTCGATGTACGGCGCGACGGCGGCCACCATGTCCTTGTGCGCCTGCGCCGAGATGTCGAGCGCCGTCACGAAGTACGGCGGCAGGCTGCGCACGTCGCCGCCGAGGTGGCGGTAGAGCCGCCACGCATGGTCCTCGACCTGGTACTCCTTCCACGTCCCGTCGGGCATGCGCTTGCGGCGCGAGTAGGTCCACGAGAACGGCGGCTCGATGCCGTTCGACGCGTTGTCGGCGAACGCGAGGCTGATCGTCCCGGTCGGCGCGATCGAGAGCAGATGCGAGTTGCGGATTCCGTGCTGCCTGATCCTCTGCTTGATCTCCGCGGGCAGCCGCGACGCGAAGTTCCCGCCCGAGAGGTAGAGGTCGGCGTTGAAGAGCGGGAACGCCCCGCGCTCGCGCGCGAGATCCACGGAGGCGAGGTACGCGCGGTCGCGCATCGCCTCGGAGATCCTGGCGGCCATCGCGCGCGCCTCAGGCGTGTCGTAGCGCAGGCGCAGCATGATCAGCGCGTCGCCGAGGCCGGTGAAGCCGAGCCCGATCCGGCGCTTCGCCATCGCCTCCTCGCGCTGTTGCGGCAGCGGCCAGGGCGTCACCTCGAGCACGTTGTCGAGCATGCGCACGCTCGTCTCGACGACCTTGCCGAACGCCGCGAAGTCGAACTCCGCCTTCTCCGCGAACGGCCGCCTGACGAAGCGCGTGAGGTCGATCGAGCCGAGGTCGCAGCAGCCGTAGGCGGGGAGTGGCTGCTCCGAGCAGTTATGCACGAAGAGGCCGTTGGCGTCGAAGGCGTGAGCCTCGTCCACAATCACGTCATACACCCGTTCGACACCGTCTGGCTCGACGGACTGAACGGTCGCGGTGAAGCGCTCGCGGTTGAGCTGACGCGAGTAGGCTCCCAGCAGTTCGCGAAGACGCGTCGCCTTTTCGGCATCGGCGAATCCGATTACGTCCGCGAATCGAGCAAGGTTCTCGCCGCTGATCGTGAGCTCGTGAATCGCCCGTGTGGGATATGCGCGCCGGCCGCCGCGCCCGTCTGGCAGCATGTTGAATCCGGCCTCTCTTCGGTTCGCGTAGATCGTCGACGCGATCCCCAGCCGGAGGAGCATGCGTTGCACGGCACGTAGAAGATGCAGGTCGACTTGTGCAAGACGGACGGAGACACCCTTCGGCTGCGAACCCTGGACGGAACCGTCCGCATCGAACAGCCCGCGCAAGAGTCCTTGGTAGAAAGCTGACGACCCTTGCTCGATCGCGGGCGTGATCGTCTTGCGGCCCGGGGCGAGCCCGAACGAGAGCGCGAGCTCTCGGAGCGTGCTGCTCGCGAGCCGTCGCTCGTTCCGGGATTGAACCGGTGCCTGCCAGCCGGTGAAGTCACGCCGATGCGGAAGAGTGCGAGCCGCCGTCTCGGCAGCTGCCATGACCGCGAGGATGCCTCTCGAGTGCACGATTCCACCGTTCGCTTCAAGCTGCGCACGTGGGTCCCAGACCGAGATTACGGCTTTGTCTTCCTTGAGAGTGCCGTCACCGATGAGCAATCCGACTAGATAACCTTCTTCAAAGGTATGCGCGCCGTCCCATTTTGCGAAAGCGCGCTGGTCGTGAACCACGATCTCGTCACCCACCGCAAGCTCACGAGTCGGCACCCATTCGGTCTCGCGGGTGTACCGAGTCGATCGCCACACCCGCAGAACCCGATGGTCTGCAGTGAGACGAAGGCTGTGCCCTTCGCGCGTCGCGAGTCGTACCACAGGCTTCACTCCGGTTTGGAAGAAGCCCTCGGAAAGGGTTGGATAGGACCTGCCGTCGACCATGGCGACGAAGCGCTGCCCGACGAGGTCGCGCACTTGCTTTGCGCCCCTGGACGTGAGCACCCACGCGTCCGCGGTCACGCACGGGTTCGTGCTCTCGATAGCCTCGCAGTAGTAGAGGTTGTTGTCTTTGTTCATGCGGTCGAGGAACAGCACACCCGGCTCGGCGTGGTCGTAGGTCGAACGCATGATCTGGTCCCAGAGCGTGCGCGCGCGGACCTTGCGGTAGACCCACAACCCGTCGCCCCGCTGGTAGCTGCCCGCCTCCTTCGCCTCCTGCGAGGGCTCGGCCTTGTGCACCAGCTCGAACTCGCCGTCCTGCTCCACCGCGCGCATGAACTCGTCGGTGACGCCGACCGAGATGTTGAAATTCGTGAGCTCGCCCTCGTCCTTCGCGTGGATGAACGCCTCGACGTCCGGATGGTCGCTGCGGAGCACGCCCATCTGCGCGCCGCGGCGGGAGCCCGCCGACTCGACCGTCTCGCACGAGCGGTCGAACACGCGCATGTACGACACCGGGCCGCTCGCGCGCGACATCGTGCCGCGCACGAGCGCCCCCTTCGGGCGGATCGACGAGAAGTCGTACCCGACGCCGCCGCCGCGGCGCATCGTCTCGGCGGCCTCGGCGAGCGCGGTGTAGATGCCGGGCTTCCCGTCGACGACCTCGGTGATCGAGTCGCCGACCGGCTGCACGAAGCAGTTGATCAGCGTCGCCGTGAGCGTCGTGCCGGCGGCGGAGTTGATCCGCCCGGCCGGGACGAAGCCGCGCTCCTGCGCCTCGAGGAATTTCGCTTCCCAGTGGGCGCGCTTGTCCTCGGCTTCCGCGGCGGCGAGGGCGCGCGCCACGCGGCGACGGACCTCCTCGACGGTGCGCTCGGGGCCCTTCGCGTACTTCTCGACCAGCACCTCGCTCGAGATCTCCTGCTCGGGCAGCGGCGTCTGGGTTGCGGTCTTCGCGGTCTCGTTCTTGGTGTCAGCGGGTTGCATGGTCGTCCTCGGAGTGCCGCCCGGGGTGCGCGAGGAAGCCACGGAGGATACGCCGGACTGCGGTCCGGATCAGCCCTCCCGTGACGCTCCAATCTCGCTGGCGGCGGTGGTTCATGCCGTGAGCCATATCAATCTGGTTGGAGTCGCTTGTTAACGTACTCCTTGAACTTCGGTCGCGCAAGCGCAATGCGATTGCGTTTCGTTTTCAAGGCCCTATATGCAGTGGTCCGAGGGGGGTTCACCCCAACATCTAGGGTCCGGAGTGTGACATTTTTCACGAAGCGCCCCGCCGACCCGGCGCTGCCCCGATCGGGGACAATCGCCCCCGGCGCGCGGCGGGTGCAAGGAAACGCCCGTCGCGCGCGACCAAGGCGGGCCCCCGCCCCAACGAAGGAACCCGAGCCATGGCCAATCAGCCCATTCGTCCCGACCAGACCCCCGGCGGCAAGGAAGTCGCCACGCTCGCCGGCGGCTGCTTCTGGTGCCTGGAGGCCGTGTACGACGACCTCGCCGGCGTCGAGGCGGTGGAGTCCGGCTACATGGGCGGGCGGAACCCGAACCCGACCTACGAGGAAGTCTGCGCCGGCGAGACCGGCCACGCCGAGGTGGTGCGGATCACCTTCGACCCCAAGGCGATCGCGTTCCGCGAGCTGCTCGAGGTCTTCTTCGTCATCCACGACCCGACGACGCTCAATCGCCAGGGCAACGACGTCGGCACCCAGTACCGCTCGGCCATCTTCTACCACTCGCCCGAGCAGAAGCGCGCGGCCGATGAGGTGATCGCCGAGCTCGCCCGCGAGAAGCTCTACCGCGATCCGATCGTCACCGAGGTCACGCCGGCGACCGACTTCTGGATCGCCGAGCGCTATCACCAGGAGTACTTCCAGCGGAACATGGGCCAGCCCTACTGCATGTGGGTCGTCGCGCCCAAGGTGCAGAAGTTCCGCAAGCAGTTCCTCGCGAAGGTGAAGAAGGCCGCGCGTTAGCCCGCCCCGAAGGCGCCCGCGCCGGGCGCCGCCCTCCGCCCGAACGGGCGCGCCTGCCCGGCCCGGTGTGTAAAGCGTCACGCGGTCACGCGGCGGCGACATCTGCCGCCGCCCGCGCGGCGTATTCGGGGCGTGAGCGATTTCGACCTCGACCGCTGGGTGGCCCGATCCGGGGCGCTCGACCTCTCCGAGGTCGACTGGGACGCGGTGCCCGCGCACCCGGTCGCGCCGGAGGTCGTGCGGGTGCTGCGCTACATGCAGGACATCGAGAGCCACACGATCGTGTACCTGCGCCAGCTCCTCGCCACGCGCGCGATCGACGATCCGGAGGTCGCGACGTTCCTCGCGTGCTGGTTCAACGAGGAGACCTTCCACGGCCGGGCCCTCGACCGCTTCCTCGCCGCGGCGGGCTGTCCGCCCGGACCCCGGCCGCGCGCCCGCTCGGACGTCGGCCTCGTGGCGCGGCTCGAGGAGCTCGCGACGCGGCTCGTCTCGCGGGCCTGGCCGGACTTCGTGGCGGTGCACATGCTGTGGGGCGCGATCAACGAGCTCACCACGCTCACCGGGTACCGGCGGCTGAGCGCCATCGCCGGGCATCCCGTCCTGGGGGATCTCCTCGGGCGGATCATCGGCGACGAGAGCCGGCACTTCTTCTTCTACTACAAGCAGGCCGAGCGCCGGCTCGCGGCGCCGCGCGTCGCCCGCGTGGCCCGCCTGCTCATCGAGCGCTTTTGGGCGCCGGTGGGCAGCGGCGTGCAGCCCCTCGCGGAGCTCCGGTTTCTCGCCGCCACGCTGCTCGCCGGCCGCGAGGGCGAGGCGGCGGCGCGCAAGGTCGACGCGACCATCCGCCGTCTCCCCGGCATGGAAGGCATTCCGCTCCTGGGCGCGTGGCTCGCGCGCGAGCTGCCGGGCGCCGGGACGCCGGTGCACAATGCCGGAGATCTGGAGTGCCGGACGGCGTGACGCGCGCGTGAAGGCCCGCAGGCTGCACCGCTGGGACCTGACCCCCAGGGAGGCGATCGCCCTCCAGGCGCGGCTCCGCGAGCGGGTCGTGCGCGCGGACCGGATCGGCGCGGTGCGCCACGTCGCGGGCGTCGACGTCGGCTTCGAGAAGAACGGCGCGGTGACCCGCGCGGCGGTGGCCGTGCTCGATTTCCCCGGGCTCGCGCTCGTCGACAAGGCGGTCGTGCGGCGGCCGACGCGGTTTCCGTATGTGCCCGGCCTGCTCTCGTTCCGCGAGGTGCCGGCGGTCCTCGCCGCGTTCGCGCGGTTGCGGGTCGCGCCCGACCTCATCCTGTACGACGGACACGGCATCGCGCACCCGCGTCGCTTCGGGATCGCGTCCCACGTCGGTCTGCTGCTCGACGCGCCGTCGATCGGAGTCGCGAAGACGCGGCTCGTCGGCGAGCATCGCGCGCCCCCGGACCGCCGCGGCGGCCGGGCGCCGCTCATCGACCGCGGCGAGACGATCGGCGCCGTGCTGCGAACGCGCGCCGGCGTCAAGCCGGTGTACGTCTCGATCGGGCACCGGGTGAGCCTCGACGCCGCGGTCCGCTGGGTGACGGCGTGCGCTACGCGGTATCGCCTCCCCGAGACGACGCGCTGGGCGCATCGGCTTGCTTCGGTCGACGAGAGCGGAAGAACCGGCGCCGCTACTGCCGCGCGCGCGAGCACGCGCAGGCGTTCACCCGGAGCGTCGTCTACTCGGACCCGCTGACGCCGTTCCGCACGCCGGAGAAGGCGCAGGCGCTCCGCCAGATGCTGGCCGCGCCGCCCCCGCCGGGGGCGAACGTGCTGCTGTTCGCGCACGGCGGCATCCTGTGGGAGGCCACCGACTACGACTCGGTCGAGAGCGAGACGTTCGTCTTCAAGCCGGGGGCGCCGGCGAAGCTCGTCGCCGCGATCCGGATGGAGGACTGGGCGCGGCTCGAGCGCGGCGTCGGCACCTGCTGCGCGCCGCGCGAGTTCTGGCGCGGCGGGCCGCCGCCCGAATGAGCTACCAGCGCTGCGGCCAGTAGGTGACCCAGAACCCGAGCGTGGCGACGTCGTTGTAGCGCTCGACCTTCGGCAGGAAGGTGGCGTTCAGCGTGACCGGGCCCCAGTCGTAGGTGGCGAGCGGGATCGGCGCGATGAAGGCCCGCCCGCGGTTGTAGGTCGGGCTGTCGAAGGCCACGAGCGCGCCGCCCAGGTGGAATCCGCTGCCGACGTCCCAGAGCGCGGCCACGCCCGCGACGACGGCGGTGTTGCGTCCCGAGTCGCGGTAGGCGGCGGCCTCGATGACGAACGTCCAGCGCTCGCGCTCGGCGAAGCGGTAGCGCACCCCCAGACCCGGGTTGAACCCGTTGTCGACGCCGAGCGCGCGCGCCCGGTCCCGGTCGAAGTGGTACGACAGTCCGTAGACGCTGATGCCGAGCGCGTCCGCGTCGGCGTCGGCGACCGCCGGCGCGGCGACGGCGCACGCCGCCGCCGCGAGCAACGCGCGCACGCTAGGTGCGGCGGCCGGCATTGCCTGGCAGCGCGTGAGCGGGCATCCCGCGATGCTACGGGAATGCTATGCCACTGTCATGGCGGGAAGGCGCCCCGCGTCGCTCGCGGTGCCGGCGCGCGGGCCGGACTTCACTCCCGCTGCGGGGGGTCGAAGAGCGGGAGCTGCACCGTGCCGAGGAGCACCGCTTCCTCGACGGCGCGCTTCGCCTCGGTAAGCGTCGCCGCGAGGCCGATGTGCGTGCCGGCTTCCCACCGGTACTTCCCTGCCGGGGGCGCGTCGCGGTCGAGCTTCACCACCCCGACCCGGCGCTTCCCCAGCCACAGCCCGTGCGACAGGTAGCCGCGCTCCCAGACCGGTTTCTTGTTGAGCCTCCGCTTCTTCGTCGCCATGGCCTCCCCCGCGGGCGCCGGCATCGTAGCGCGAAGCCGCGCCGGTGTGCGCGGGGGCGGCTACCCGTGCCGCCTCAGGGCACGGCGAGCGCGTCGCGGATCGCCGCGCCGAGCTCGAGCACGGTGAGCGGCGCCGAGCCCTCGGCCTTGTTGTTGGCGGTGACGAAGACCGGATGGCCGGCGCGCACCGTCGCGGCGGCGAGCTGCGCGAGCTCGTCCCGCGTCGCCGGATCGGCGTCGACGAGCCGGTCGAAGGGCGCGTACTGCGCCTTCGCCGCCTCGTATTCGCGCCCGGAGCGCAGGTTCCAGCGCGCGACGAGCGCCCCGACCGCGAGCCCGGCGAGGCGCCGCGCCTGCTCGGCGAGCGACGGCATGCGGGTGTGGACGCTGAAGCAGTAGCGCGCGCCGGTCGCGTTGAGCGCCTGCGCGAGAGCGCCGTGGACGAGCTCGCCGTCGCGCACCTCGACCGCGTAGACGGGCCCCTTCGGCAGCGCCGCGAGGAACCCGGCGAGCCGCTCCGCGAACCGGACGGGCCAGCGGGTGGCGTCGCGGCCGAGCGGCGGGAACTGGAGCAGGAGCGGGCCGCACTTGTCGCCGAGGCCCTCCAGCGCCGGGCGCACGAAGTGCTTGACCGCGAACCGGGCGTCGAGGAAGCGCTGGTTCGGTCCCTGCGGCCGGCCCTGGTCCGCGTGCAGGAACGCGTCGGTGACCTGGCTCGGCGACTTCACCACGAACCGGAACTGCGCCGGCACCTGCGCGGCGTAGCGCGCGAAATCGAGCGCAGGGATCGGCGCGTAGAAGGTCCGGTCGATGCCGACCGCGCGGAAGCACGGATGGCGCGCGTACGCCGCGAGCCCCTCGCGCGCGAGCACGGTCTCGGAGGCGGCGCGGTCGTACACGATCCCGGCCCAGCCGGGGAACGCCCACGACGAGGTGCCGAGGCGCACGCTCTCGGGCAGCGCGCGCGCGAGCGCCGCGACCTCGCCCGCCACCCGCGCGGGGCCGACGCCCGGGGTGCGCCCCGGGACCGAGGGCGGCCCCTTGAAGAGCGAGAGCTGGTTGGGCATGGCGGGGGAGCGGAAGCGTACACCCGCCCGCCGGCGCATGCCAGCATTCCGGTCGTTGCGTTTTTCCCTTACGGGGCGAGCCGCTCGATGGCCCAGGCGCCGTCGGAGGATCTGCGGTAGCGGATCCGATCGTGCAGCCGGCTCGGGCGTCCCTGCCAGAACTCGAGCTCGTGCGGCGCGACGCGATAGCCGCCCCAGTGCGGCGGCCGCGACGGGTCGATGCCGTGGCGCAGGCTCATCTCGGCGACGCGCGCCATGAGTGCGCCCTTCCCGATCACCTCGCTCTGCGGCGACGCCCAAGCGCCGATCCGGGCGCCGAGCGGGCGGGTGCGGTAGTACTCGTCGGATTCCGCGTCGGCGAGCTTCGCGATCGCCCCCTCGATCCGGATCTGGCGCTCGAGCTCCGCCCAGTAGAAGAGCAGGCTCGCGTGCGGATTCGCCGCCAGCTCGCGGCCCTTGCGGCTCGCGTAGTTCGTGTAGAAGACGAACCCGCGGGCGTCGTAGCCCTTCAGCAGCACCATCCGCGCCGCCGGCCGCCCGTCGGCGCCGACGGTGGCGAGCGCCATCGCAGTCGGCTCGCGCAGCGCCGACCCGAGCGCGTCGTCGTACCACTTCGCGAACTGGTCGAGCGGGTCGCGCGCGACGGCGTCGACGTCGAGGCTCGCGCGCGCGATCTCGCGGCGGCGGTCGGCGATGTCCATGATGGCCGGAAGGTTCGAGTGCCGGCGTCGATTCTACCTTCGCGCCATCGGCCCGAGCGCCGGTGCGTCTAGAATCCCCGTGCGATGAGGTCGGTCACCGACTACGGCTTCGGCATCAGCGCGATCGACTCGGGCTACGTGCGCCCGATGCTCGACGCGATCCACCTCCTCGTCGAGGACGGTCGCGCGGCGATCGTCGACACCGGCACCAACCATTCGGTGCCGGGAGTGCTCGACGCGCTGGCGGCGAAGGGCCTCGCGCCGGACGCGGTCGACTACGTCATCCTCACGCACATCCATCTCGACCACGCCGGCGGCGCCGGGCTGTTCATGCAGCGGCTGCCGAACGCGACCCTCACCGTGCATCCGCGCGGGGCGCGGCACATGGCCGATCCGTCGCGGCTCGTCGCCGGGACCGCGGCGGTGTACGGCGCGGACGAGACGCGGCGGCTCTACGGCGACATCCTGCCGGTGCCGCGGGACCGAATCCTCGAGACGCCGGGGGGCGCGTCGCTCCGGCTCGCCGGGCGGGAGCTCGTCTTCTACGACACGCCGGGCCACGCGCGCCACCACGTCGCGATTCGCGACGCGCGATCGGGCCACGTCTTCACCGGCGACGTCTTCGGCCTGTCGTACCGCGAGCTCGACCACGCGGGCCGACAGTTCATCTTCGCGACCTCGAGTCCGGTGCAGTTCGATCCCGAGCCGTACCATCGCTCGATCGACCTGGTCGCGGCATTGGCGCCGGAGGCGGTGTACGCGACGCACTACAGCCAGATCCGCGACGTCGCCGCGAAGGCGCCGATCCTCCACCGCCAGGTCGACGCGCTCGCCGCGCTCGGACGGCGCTGGCGGGGCGCGGGCGCCGACCGGTACGCGCGCCTCGAGGCCGGTGTGCGCGAGCTGCTGCTCGAGGAGGCGCGGCGCTACGGCGCGCCGTTCAGCGCCGAGCGCGTGCTCGAGGTCTATGGGCAGGATGTGGCGCTGAACGCGCAGGGCCTCGTCGCGTGGCTCGATACGCGCGACTAGCGGATCGAGCGCTCGCCGGTCGCGGCGCCCGGTTCGGCCGCGGCATCCGGAGGGCGCGCGCCCCGGGGGGCCGGCCGAGCGAAGATCAGCGCGGTCCCCACCAGCACGAGCCCGCATCCCGCGGCCATCGTCCCGGTGATCGTCTCGCCGAGGAACACCGCGCCCCAGAGCATTCCGAACGCGGGGATGAGGAACGTCACCGTCAGCGCGCGCGTGGCGCCGACGTCGGCGATCAAGCGGAAGTAGAGCAGGTAGGGAATGCCGGTGCAGAGCACGCCGAGCATCACGACCGCGATCCACTCGCCGGAGGTCGGCGCGGCGACGGGCGGCAGCGCTGGCAGCAACGGCAGCAGCGCGAGCGTCGCCGCGAGCTGGCTTCCCGTGGCGACCGCCGCCGGCGCCGGCGCGCGTGCGCGCCGCTTCAGATAGGCGGCCGCGACCGCGTAGCAGAGCGCCGCGAGCAAGCTCGCGAGGATCGCCGACACGACCTGCGGCGTGAGCGGCACGGGTCCGAGCCGCACGAGCATGGCGACGCCGGCGACGCCGGCGACGAGCCCGAGGGCGGCGCGCACGGGGAAACGCTCGCCCAGCCACGCCGCCGCGACCAGCGCGCCGAAGAACGGCGTCGTGGCGTTCAGCACCACGAGATAGGACACCGGTAGATAGAGCGCGCTGAACGCGTAGAGCGCGAACGGCGCGGCGGAGTTGATCGTCCCGACGACGAGGTACAGCCGCCACTCCGCGCGGCCGTCGAGCCGGATGCCGGCGACGCGGAGCCAGACGAGGAGCGCCGCCGCCGCGAACAGCACCCGCAGCTCGGCCGTCGCGATCGGGCCGAGTGGCAGCACCGCGACGCGCATGAACAGGAACGAGCCGCCCCAGAGCGCGGCCAGCGCCAGCAGGCGCGCGAGATCGGCGCTACGCATCATCGCGGTGGGCGGCTCGACGGGCGCGCGAAGCGCGCTGACTTCGGGGATCTACACGGGGGCATCGCCCCCTTGTTCCGAGAGTGCGAGCCGCCCCAGAGCGCCGCCAGCGCCAGCAGGCGCGCGACGTCGAGGGCCCGCATCGGGTCAGCCGGCGCGCGCAGTCGCGCGCGCCGCGGCGGCGGCGCGCTCGCGTTCGAGGAGGACGCGCTTGCGCCGGACGCCCCAGCGATACCCGCCTGGGGAGCCGTCCGCCGCGACCGCGCGGTGGCAGGGAATGGCGAGCGCGACCGGATTGGTCGCGCAGGCGCGCGCGACTGCGCGCGCGGCGCCGGGCCGGCCGACCGTCCGCGCGAGACCGCCGTAGGTCGCGGTCTCGCCCGGCGGGAGCGACTGCAGCGCGCGCCAGACCCGCTGCTGGAACGCCGTCCCGCGGACGTCGAGCGGCAGGCGGAGCGGCCGCTCGGGCCGTTCGACGAATGCGACGACGGCGGCGAGCCACGCGCTCAACGCGCCGTTGGCGGGATCCACTTCGGCGCGCGCGAAGCGCTCCGCGAATCGCGCCGCAAGCTCGCCCCGGCTCGCGCCGAGCTCGATCGCGCAGACGCCCCGGTCGGTGGCCGCGATGCCGACCCAGCCGAGGGCCGAGCGCGCGAAGCCGCAGCGAATGCGCTCGCCGGCGGCGCCGCGGGCGTACGCCGCCGGCGACATGCCTAGGAGCGCGCCGGCGCGCTCGTAGACCCGGCTCGCCGAGCCGAATCCGGCCCCGTAGAGGGCAGCGTCGACCGATTCGCCGGCGGCGAGCGCGCGCTGGAAGCGGCTGCGGCGGTGCGCAACATAGAGCTCCCGCGGCGTGACGTCGACCACGCGCTTGAAGAGGCGCTGGAAGTGGAACCGGCTCAATCCGGCGGCGGCGGCGAGCGCCGTCAGGCGCGGCGGCGCCTCCGCAGCCTCGATCGCGCGGCATGCCGCGCGTAGCCGCGCCAGAGTGTCGTCCCGCGGCGACAGTTCGCGCTCGGGACGGCAGCGCCGGCACGGGCGGAAGCCCGCACGCTCCGCCGCGGCGGCGGTGTCGAAGTAGACGACGTTTCGCGCGAGCGGCCGGCGCGACGGGCAGCTCGGGCGGCAGAAGACGCCGGTCGTCTTCACCGCGTACACGAACCGGCCGTCGGCCGCGGCGTCCCGCCGCGCCAGCGCGCGCCATCTCTCGCTGCGGCCTTGCAAGTCCAGGGAATTCATGGGCAATCGGTCCCGCGAACAATGATGACGCGCAGTCTAGGCAGGCGTGAACGGGCCCGCCATCCGGGTGTTGCTCTCAAACTCCGCGCCGATGCGGCGCGCGGCCGCGGCGAATCCGACGCTGCTCCACCGGCCGTCGAGATCGCGGTGCGATGCCGGACCCGACGTCGCCGAATTGACGGTCCTCGACCGTCGGAACGACGGTCCGCCCGGCGGAAGAGCGCTCTGCGTACGTCGGATTCCGGTTGGTTCCGCCCACGCGCCGGACCCCCGGAAGCGCGTGGTGCGACGGCGCCACGAACCAGAAGCGCCGGCTGGCGAACGTCGTCGCGGCGAGCGGCGTCGCGCCGGGCCGACGTGACCAGGGCGGCGGCGAGGGCGGGCGCTCGCGGACGCGCGGGGGCGAAACGGGTGCTGCATCCCATCGTCATTGCTCCGGTCCGGTTCGAGCGCGGCGATCTCCGGCGCGACGTTGTGCGTGGGCAGGGGCCCGGCGCTCGCGCCGAGCTTACACGAGCCCGGGATGCGATCGGGTCGCGCCCGAGCCAAAAAACCTCTTGCGTCTTGGCCCGCGCTTGGGGCATTCTCTGGTCGCCGAGCCGCTCGCGAGGGGGCGGCGATGCCAGACGGTCGAGATGCTTTCGACGAAGACGAAGACGACACGCTAGTGGAGGTTTGAAGATGGCGAAGAAGAAGTCGAGGAAAGCTGCGAGGAAATCGGCGAAGAAGATGGCAGGCCGCAAGCCGGCGGCGAGGAAGAAGTCGGGCGCGAAGCGCAAGCCGAGCGCCGCGTTCATGAAGCCGATGACCCCGAGCGCCGCGCTCGCCGCGGTCGTGGGGCCGATCGCTCAGGCGCGCACCGAGATCACCAAGAAAATCTGGGGCTACATCAAGCGCAACAAGCTGCAGGACGCGATCAACCGCCGGATGATCAACGCCGACGAGAAGCTGCGCGAGATCTTCGGCGGCCGGCGTCAGGTCTCGATGTTCGAGATGACCAAGCTCGTCAACAAGCACCTCAAGTAAGCGCCGTTCCGATCCCGCGGCCGGCCCCGCGCCAAGCGCGCGGGCGCCGGCCGAGTTTTTTGGCGCGCGCCCCTCAGACGACGCCGACGTCGTCGAGGAACTTCTGCCGCTCGGCCGCGGTGCCGAGGTGGTCGGCGAGCAGCATGTAGAACTGCCGCGAGGTCTTCGCCTGCGCGGCCGCCTTCTTCACGATCACCTTCGCGATCGGGCCGACGTACGCGGCGAGCCGGTGCTGCGCGGCGTCGATCGCCTCGGGCGTGAGCGGCGCCGAGATGCGCGAGGCGTGCGTCGAGCCGGTGTACGAGGTGCGCGTTCCCGGGGACGGCTTCTTCGGGAGCGCGCCCTCGAGCCCGGCGCGCGTCGCGAGAAAGCCCTTGCGGTCCTGGACGCCCCCGAGATTCTCGGCGAGGAGCGTGTAGAGCTCGTCGATGTCGAGCGTCCGGCCGGCGGCGCGCCGCACCATGACCCTCGCTACCGGACCGACGTAGCGCGCGAAGTGGCCCTCGATCGCTTTCAGCAGATTGCCGTCCCATCCCGCCGGCGGCTCGGTCGTGCGCGCGGGCGTCGGCGTCGAATCGCCGTGCGACTGGGAGGGGCTCGTGGGCTCGATTCGCACCGTCGTCGGGACGATCTCGGTGATGATCGTCTCCTCCGACACCGTCGGGCTGACCGGCGCGGCGTACGCCTCGAGCACGGCGACCCGGAACTTGTGCGCGGTCTGGAAGCGCTCTTCGGGCTTCTTCGCCATCGCCTTGGCGACCACCGCGTCGTAGCGCGACGGCACGCGCTCGGGGTCGAGCTGGGACGGCGGCGCCGGGTGCTCGTAGCAGACCTTGTAGGCGATCGATTCGGTCGAGCCCGTGAACGGCTTCACGCCCGTGAGCAGCTGGTAGAGGACGACGCCGGAGGAGAACAGATCCGCGCGCCAGTCGACGTCGGCCCCGGCGTACTGCTCCGGGGCCATGTAGCCGGGGGTCCCCATGATGGCGCCGATCTGCGTGAGGTTCGACGAGTCGATGCGGGCGATGCCGAAGTCGGCGATCTTCAGCTTGCCGTTCGTCATGATGATGATGTTCGCCGGCTTGATGTCGCGGTGGTAGACGCCCTGTTCGTGCGCGTACCCGAGCGCCTCGAGCAGCTGCGCCATGATGGACACCACGTCGCGGTCCTCGAAGCGGGTGTTGCGGTTGAAGTACTCGCGCAGGCTGTTGCCCTCGACGTACTCCATCGCGATGTAGGCGAGGTCGCCCTCCTCGCCGTAGTCGTACACGCCGACGATCCCCGGATGCGAGAGCCGGCCGGCGGCCTGCGCCTCGTTCTTGAACCGCGCGAGCATCGTGTGCGCGCGGTCGTCGTCGATCAGTTCCTTCCGGATCGTCTTGATCGCGACCGTGCGCCGGATGTTGGGGTCGAACGCCTTGTAGACGACCCCCATGGCGCCCTTGCCGAGCACCTCGGTGACCGCGTACTTGCCGAGCCGGTCTAGCGTCGACATCCGGCCGCTCGGCGCTGGGTGGCCCTCCCGGAGGCGGGAGGGCGGGGTAGGGGGGCGGGTTCGCGGACCTCGATCACTGTCGCCGTCACTCCTCGAGCATCTTCATGGCCTGGACCAGGCTCTTCTTCATGCGGTTGAAAGAGTCCGCGAGCACGCCGATCTCGTCCCGCGTGGAGGCATGGAAGTCGGGGACTTCCATGTTGCCCAGGCTCACCTGGTCGGCGAGCTTCGAGAGCTTGGTGACCGGACGGATGACCATCGCGTACAGCATCAGGTTGAGCGCGAGTCCGATCAGCAGGAACACGATGGTGAGCGAGATCATGAACGTGCGGTACGCCCTGGTGGCGCGCTGGATCGGCACCTCCATCGGCACCGAGACGACCTGCGCCCCGACGACCTCGTTCAGCTGCCAGCCGAAGCCGTTCGCCGGCCCGTAGCGATCGACCAGCGTCTTCGGCGCAGCGTCCACCGTGCTGTGGCAGGTGAGGCAGGCGGGGTCGCCGATCTTGATCGGCCGCGCGATGTAGAGCGAGCGCCCGGTCGGCGTTTCGCGGTCGCCGACGATCTCGGTCCGGTCGCCGCCGCCGCGGAACTGGTTGACGAGGTCCGCCTCCCACTCGACCGCGCGGTTGCGGGGGTTGGTCGGGTTGAGCGTCGCCTCCTTGTACGCGTACTCCGGGAACTTCGCGCGCAGCCCGGTCAGCACCTCGGTCGCCGAGTACGCCGGCACCGACTGCGGCAGGAACTGGTACTTCATCTGCGTCTCGAGGAGCGGGCGCACCTGCTTCGACGTGTACGCGCGCGTCGAGAGCGAGGTCTCCATCACCAGCCGCGCGTTCTGCAGGATCTCCTCGCGCGCGTTCGCCTGCAGGAGCTCGTTCGACACGTAACCGGCCGCGCCGAGCCCGATCAAGAAGATGGCGATGAACACGATGTTGAACTTGAGGATCAGCTTCATTGCGGCTCTCCTTGGCGCGAGCGGTCGTTCATTGCGTGGCGGGCTTCGGCGCGCCGGCCTGCGGCGGCGTCGGCTCCTTCGGCTCGTATTTCTCCGGGAAGAGGATCGGGTCCCACTCCGGGTGGAACCGCAGGTTCGCGACGAGCGCACGCCGGAACGCGGGGTCGTCCGCTTTGGCGATGAAGCGCTGCATGACCGGCCGCCGGATCTCGCGCGGCGCCTTCAGCCACGCCTCGACGTCGTCGTAGCCGAGCTCGCCCGCAGGCCGCGGCTGCACTTCGCGGTCCTTGAACCGCGCGACCCGCGTCGGCAGGTTGTCCATGTAAGGCTTCGGCATCGCGGCGACGAAGGCGGCGGCCGGCCGCGGCTGCACCGCGCCGCGCTGGTCGGGCTTGCGCGAGTAGAACTGCCCGCCGCTGAGCCGCGTGGGACTGTCCCGCGTGGCCTTCGCGAACCCTTCGGCGACGCGCACCTCGCCCGTCTCGACGAACATGGCTCCCTCGGCGGTGGTCACCTGCAGCACCACGGTCGCGTCGGCGGTGCCCAGCCCGAACACCGGCGTCGTGTAGCGGAACGGCGCCGACGACTTGCCGGCGGCGAACTTGCTCCACCCCGCCATCAGGTAGAGGTCCGAGACGCCGGGTCCCTTGGGGCCGCGCGGGACGAGCGCCCCGGCGTAGAAGCGCGCACCGGGCCCGAGGCTCAGCTTGAGCCCGTCGGCGAACTCCATCCCCACGACACCCTTGTCCCCGACCTCGATGATGTCGCCCGTCTGCAGGCGCGCCCCCTCCACGAGCGCGTAGCGCGCGGTGCCGCGGAGGAGCGCGCCGCCGCCGCTCTCGAGCAGCGTCACGATCGCCGGCGGCTCCGCCGCGGACGCGGCGAGCGAAACCGCCGCCGCTGCGGCGGCAGCGAGACGCCTGGCACTCGCGACTTGCAAGCCATCCCCCCCGGTGAACCCGCGCGCCCGCGCCGGTCACCCACCGCCCGCGCGCTCCCGGCGCCCGGGCGGCTGGAACCCAACCCGTCGATACTAGGCGCGGCCCGAGGGGTGCGTCAATCATCTTCCCGGACAGTGACTTATACTCGACGCCGGTCAAACGTCCTAGCACGAATGTCTGCGCCCCGGCTCTGCGCGGTCCTGTTCGTCGACATCAGCGGGAGCACCCGGCTCTACGAGGAGCTCGGTGACGCCCAGGCCCTCGCGCGGGTGGAGAGCTGCCTGCGCCTGCTCCAGCGCGCCGCCGACGAGCTCCGCGGGCGCGTCATCAAGACCACCGGCGACGGGCTGATGTGCGCCTTCACCGAGGCGGACGCCGCGCTGCAGGCCGCGCGGGCGATGCAGGTGAGGGTGCTCGAGCAGAGCGCGCTCGGCGGTCCGGCGCTCGGCATCCACGTCGGCTGCCACTACGGGGCGGTCATGGAGAGCGCGGGCGACCTCTACGGCGACTGCGTGAACGTCGCCGCGCGCGTCGCCGGGCTCGCGAAAGTCGGCCAGATCATCACGACGAGCGAGGCGGTCGCGCGGCTCGCGCCGCCGACGAGCGAGAAGGTCCGCCTGCTCGATCGCGTGGCGGTCAAGGGCAAGCGCGAGCCGGTCGAGATCTACGAGTTCGTGTGGCAGGACTCGGAGGAGCTCACGACGCTCGGCACGCGGTTCGCCGAGGACCGCGTGCCGCGGCTCCGGCTC
>Ga0187892_10000821_pt1 | contig 77476 bp, 98 predicted proteins | sample MA1701073metaG_FD_139345 | JGI IMG/M metagenome (GOLD analysis project Ga0187892, IMG submission 139345) | Bio-ooze microbial communities from a basaltic lava cave in the Kipuka Kanohina Cave System on the Island of Hawaii, USA - MA170107-3 metaG ... | reverse complement strand
CTCGAGCCTGACCGGCTACGTTGCCGAGATCTGGAAGCGAGGAAGGCTCCTCAGAACGCTGGTGACGCCGACTTCGCCCCGAGTTTCCTTAGGGAGTTAGGCTTCTGTGGAAATCCAGGCTAGCGTGACCGCGCTCGACGACGCGGCGGCGATCCTGCCGATCGAACGCGCCCTGATCGGGATGGTGATCCGGGATGGCGCCGAGACCATTCCGCCGCTCTCGCCGGCGGAGTTCCTCCTCGATCGCCACCGGGTGATCTGGCGGGTCCTGCTGGACCTCGCCGAGGGCACGGAGTTGCCCCAGGTGGCACACGAGCTGGCGCAGCGGGGACAGCTCGAGGAGGCTGGTGGTGCTGCCCACCTCGCGGTGTGCTTCGAGGAGGCCGGGCTCTGGGTGCACGCGAAGGACTACGCCAGGCGGATCCGCGAAGCGGCCCGGAAACGGGAGGTGCGCCGGCTCGGGGCGGAGATGCAGGCGAAGGGGTTGTCGCCGGCCGAGATCGAGGCCCGGCTCGCGGAGATCCCCGGGCCGATGGCCGAGGCCGTCACGACGGTCGGCGAGGTCTGGGAGCAGGTCAAGGCGAACTGGGGCAAGCCCAAGGTGTTCGCCCTCAGCGGGCTCATCGCGATCGACAAGATCCAGGACGGGATCCCGGAGGGCGACATCCTGGTCGTGGCCGGCCGGACTAGCCACGGGAAAACCGGATTCCTGTGCCACCTCGCCGTGCAGATCGCGGCGCAGGGGTTGACGGTGAACTTCCTGTCGCTCGAGGAGACGGACCAGTCGATCGTGCGACGGATGGTGTCGTGCCGGACCGGGCAGGTCCAGTACAACCGGCTCCGCATGGGCACCGACCTGATCCAGCCGGAGCTCGAGGAGGCTGAGAAGGCGGTCGCCTACCTCGACGGGTTGCCGATGCGCATCACGACGCTGTCGACGCTGCGGACGCTCGACGAGGAGCACGTGTGCGGTGCGGTCGCCGCGTCGCAAGGCAAGGTCGTCATCGTCGATCACCTGCAGAAGGTCTCGACGCGTGGCGACAGCCGGGTGTACGGGCTCGAGCGCGTGATGAACCGGCTCCACGCCATCGCCCTGCGAGACCGGAAGATCGTCATCCTGGCAGTCCAGATCAACCGGGGCATCGAGGGCGAGAACCGCCCGCCGCGCCTGAGCGACCTCCGAGATTCTGGCGCCATCGAGATCGTCGCCCGCTCGATCTGGCTGCTGTACTGGCCCTGGAGGAACGACCGGACGAAGCCACACGATCACTACGAGGTGTACGTCGAGAAGCACGCGGACGGGGGCACCGGCAAGGCCGAGCTGATCTTCCAGCCGCACGTGGCCTCGTTCGCCGACCTGCCGGCGGTGATCGACCAGCACGCCCAGGCGCAGGTGACGCCGCCGCCACCGGAGCCCGAGCAGACCGAGGTGCCCTTCTAGTGGCCTCCGGGATGGCGCGCCCGGTCAATCCTCCCACGCTCCAGGCGCGCCCTGCCACGCTCCCTGGCGATCAGGCGTCGACCAATACCATCCCACCCTGGTGGTCGAGATCGTGGCTCTGGGGGCCGTTTCCGGCCCGCTGGGAAGCGTGTCGCCATGGCACCACGGCCGGATTGGCGACGCGAATGAGAGATCGATCCAGTGATGAAGCGAGAGATAATCCCCAAGGAGCAAGGCCCTGAACGACGACCGGGTGGCGCGCCTGTGTCTGAGGCGCATCGTCAGCCGTCCAGGGGAGCTCTGCCGAAGCCTCGGACGGAGGCGGAGATTCAGCGCGAGATCCTCAAGTTCCTCGGCTGCGTGGCCGGGCGGTTCACCCGGATGAACAGTCGCGTGGTCATGATGCCCGGCCGGGGTGGGAAGGAGCGTCCGATCCGGTTCGGCGAGAAGGGGATGGCCGACATCATCGGCGTGCTGAAGCCGTCCGGGCGCTACATCGCGATCGAGGTGAAGCGACCCGGGGAGGATCCGACGCCGGAGCAGGAGGCGTTCCTCCGGGAGGTCGCCGACTGCAACGGCATCGCGATCGTGGCGCGCTCGGTACAGGACGTCGCGTGGTTGGCCAGCGCGGAGCAGCGTGACAGGCCAGGACGGTGAGGTCGCGTGCCGTGAGGTGTTGCTCTCGCCAGCTGCCTTCGAGCGGGCCGCGGACCGGGCCTCGGTAGACGAATGGCGCGACCAGGTCGACGACGGAGATACGCCAAGCCTCAAGCCCAGCCTGGCCGGGCTGATCGTCGAGCTCCGGCAGCTGCCGGACGTCGAGCGCCTGGCGCTGCTGGCGATGTACTGGGGCGAGATGCCGATCGCGCGGATCGCCCGGGCCGCCGCGAAGCTGACCAACTACTACGCGGTCATGCGGGCGGTCGACCGGGCGCAGCTGAAGCTGAAACTGACCAGCAGCCATATCGGCGTGGTAAACCGGGAGGACGCAGCGATTCCCTCTTGACAAGGGAGATATCGTGTGATATATCTAACGATATGAGGGCGACCGTGCAGCCCGTACCCGTGGGCCAGATCAACCCGTCTCCCTACCAGCCGCGTCGAGCCTTTGACGAGGGAGCGCTCCGGGAGCTGGCGGACTCGATCGCGCGACACGGGCTCCAACAGCCGATCGTGGTGAGGCCGGTGGTGAAGCTGAAATGTGGACACAGGGTAGTCGTGGAGGACGTGTCGGCGTGGAGTTATTTCATAAACCGCCCCTCTCGATCATCTGTTACACCGCCGGGCTTCTTGACGGAGACGGGAGCATCTCGTCGTTCGTCTCGAGCAACCGATTCGGTCTTGAGATCGCCCAATCCGAGGTCAACGACGGAGAACGCATCTGTAGATGGCTCAAAGAGCAATGGGGGTGTGGCGGAGTCCACCTCGAAACGCATAAACGAGCGCGGGGGTCTCCGGCAAGCAACATCTGGCACTGGGCCGTCAACGCGGCCAGAGAAGTCGAGTTCGTTCTTACCGAGCTCCTGCCCTACCTGCGGGTCAAGCGTTCTGTCGCTGAACGGGCCCTTGCCCACCTCGCCGACTGGACCGGTTCTGGCAGGCGTGCCCGGTGGGCACCAGGAGAGGACGAGTATCTTTGTGGCCACTGGAAAGAGCGAGACGAAGACGTCGGAGCCAAGCTTGGGAGGCCAGCAAGGAGCGTGCGACATCGTCGAGTCAAGCTGGGACTTCCGGGAAAACCTCCCGGAGGGCTGTGAGGCGAGAGCGGAGCTGGTCGCCGGCGAGCGGCGCTGGCGGGCGGCCCGGCTCGCTGGTCTCACCGAGATCCCGGCGACCGTGACCGAGATGTCCGACCGGCAGGCGCAGGAGTTCGCGCTGGTCGAGAACATCGTCCGGTCCGACCTGTCGACCTACGACGAGGCGATGGCCTGCGACCGGATGCGGCGGGAGGGGCGCACGGTGGCGGAGATCGCGACTGCGCTGTCGAAGAAGCGCGGCTGGGTGAAGGCCCGGCTCCGGCTCGTGGACCTGCGACCCGAGTACCTCGACGCCTTGCGGCTCGGCATCCTGACGACGCTCCAGGCGGCGGAGCTGTCCCGCGTGCCGCGCGAGCGACAGCCGGCGGTCATGCGGCGGATCCAGCAGGGCCTCGACGGGCCGGCGCTGCGGCGGGTGGTGCGGTCCGTGATCGCCGACGACGCTCAGGTCGCGCTGCCTGGAGTCGGCGCGCAGCGTGCGGCGGTCGACCGGATCGGGAAACTCCTCGACGGGCTCGCGGCGCAGCTGGGCCGCTGCTACTCGAAGGCGGACCTCGAACTGCTCGGATGGGTGACCAACGCGCCCACCGAGCGTCACCTCCAAATCGTTGGGCTCGTGATTCGGCAGCTCCGCTCGATCGAGGATGCGCTCAAGAAGGCGCGGGCCCGACGGGCGCTCAGAGAGGAAGCCACTCCATGATCGATCTCGTCATGCTGATCGTCCTGATGGTGCTTGTCGCGGCGATCGGGTGAGCAAGAACAGGGATGCCGCACCGAAATCAACGGCCGCGCGCGTCGCGGTGCATCCGTGCGCCTGCGAGTCGGCCTACCAGGACCAGAAGTACGGGCGCCAGATGCGGCTGATGAACGCGAAGCTGAAGGGTGGATGGCGATGCACGGGATGCGGGAAGGATCGGGCGTGACCTGCCAGGACTGCCGCAACACGCTGGCCGACGAGCGGTCACCTTGTCGTCACTGCGGCAGCGCGTTGTGCCGGTGGTGCGCGACGACCCACGCAGCCGAGAAGCATCCGGAAGAGGGGTCAGGGGGATGAGCTGGCGAGGGTTGGCGACAGTGGCGGTGATGTTCTGCATGGGCGCCGTAACGGGCGCCTGGATCGCCGCGCGGTGGTCCAGGGTGGAGCCGGTGCCGGTCACCGTCGTGTGCATGGACGGCGAGCGGATGCTGCCCGAGTGGGCCTGGAGGCGGCCGGGCCGGTGAAGGTCTGCATGCAGCGGTTCGAGAACGCGTGTCGGGAGTGGCTGCCCGAGGTGTTCCGGGATCTCCACGAGCTGTGCCAGGACGGGGAGCTGTCCCGGGTCTTCAGCGACTACGACCGGGTGCAGCACGCGATCCGAGGGATCCTCGAGGACCTCCCCCACTGGCAGTGCGCCCCGGTCGAAGTCCAGCAGCGGCTCGCCGCGAGCGTGCTCGCCGGCATGGCCCTCGGGGCTGCGCTCCAGTGGCGGGGGATGGTGCGCTGGCCGAACCAGAAAGGGGTGGCGTAGTGGCAGCGGAGTTCGTCGCCGGGGTGGTGGTGAGCCTGGTGGTGGCCGTGGTCTTTTGGCCGACGGTAGTGTACCTGCTCAAGAAGGCGATCGATGGGTAATCGGCCCTCGTATCCATGCCCGGTCTGTGGCAAGCGGCGGATGCGGACTCGGACCAGCTTGCGCTGCAAGCCGTGCAACGTGCGGCTGAACGCGGCCAACGCTCATCGGCGCGCATGGTCCCGGTTCGGGCAGTGAAAGCGCACGCCTCGGGCGTGGCGGAGGACTGGTGATGGAAGACAAGGCGAGCGAATCGTGCCTGGCGAAGGTGGCGCCGGGTGAGCCGATCTTCGTGCTGCGGGCGCAGGACCAGCTGGCGCCCGGGATCGTCCGGGAGTGGGCGACGCGGGCGATCGATGCCGGCGTGAGGCCCGCGAAGGTGCTGGAGGCGTACAAGCTTGCCGACGCGATGACCCTGTGGCAGGGCGAGCACGGCGCGAAGGTGCCGGACTGATGGGCGCCACGGGTCAGGTGGTCGCGGAGGTCGGGACGGAAGGCGAGCGCGACTGGGGCGCGATGCGGAAGCAGCTCCAGGAGCAGCAGCATGACGCGGTGCTCCGGCGCCACGCGACGGCCCATCTGAACCGAGCGCACGGCCGGACGCTCCGGCGGTTCGAGCGGCTCCGGCTGGCGCACGAGCAGCTGCTGGAGCGAGCGCGGGCGCTGAAGCGGATCGTCGACGCGACCGCGAACAGCGGATTCGTCCCGAGGCAGTCGGTGCTGGCGGTGGAGATCGCCACCCTTGAGGCCATGCCGTCCATCAAGGGACTCGACTGCTGCGTGTGCCGATGCGGGTGCTACCACGCGACGACGATGCACGTATACTGCCGGGGCCACGCGGTGTCCCAAGCCGAGTCCAGCCGTGACGGCTGAGGTGATCGATCCGCCTTGGACCCGGAACGGTCACCTGTGCGCCATTCCTGTGTGCGCGCAGACGGTACCGGCTTACCGCCTCATGTGCGACTCGCACTGGTTGCTGGTCCCACGGCAGGTTCGCCGGCAGGTGCTGAGCCACTACGAGCTCGGCAGGCCCATGCCCGATCAGGGAGGCAACGGGTGGTTGAGCGCGGTTCGGGCGGCGATCGACGCGGTGCGGGAGGCGCTGATCGCGGAACGCGCGAAGTACCGATGACACGGGTCGACGGAATCCGGCTCTTGCCGCGCAGGATGGTCGAATAGGTGGCGAAGCGGTGCCCGACCTGCGGCCAGGTGATCAAGCGGGAGGGGCGCAAATGCCACGGGTGCGGGATGCCCATCCGCCGACACGACAAGTTTTTCTTCGACGGGTCGATTGTTCGGCATCACGACTGCGCGAACCCGCAGTCCTACGCCACCAAGAAAGCCAAGGGGGCGCCCGTGCAGGGCGGGGGTCTCTTTCCGTGACGGGATGACGCGTAAGTGCTCGATCATGTGATAGTCTTTTAGATGGACCAGAAAGGACCGGGGAAGGTGGACAGGATCTTCACGAGTCGGTACTCGAATCCCGCGCTTCAGACCGGGGAGTACGCCTGCGTCGGCATCACCCGCTACCCGCCGAAGTTCGACCTGCCCTACGAGCTGGTCGCGAACCTCTACTGCCTGGCGCCGACCGGGGAGATGCTCCGCGCGGTCAAGCGGCCGGGCGGCGGAGAGCAGTTCGTGCAGCTGTACCGGGACCGACTGGACGCCCTCGGGGTCGACCGCGTCATCCAGCTCATCCGCGCGTTCAACGACGGGCGCGACGTCGTCCTCCTGTGCTTCGAGGATCTCCGCGACGGCGTGAGCCGGTGCCACCGCCGAATGCTTGCGGGGTGGATCCACGAGCGGCTCGGCCTCATGATCGACGAGCTGCCGGACCCGAGCCCGATCGGTGGCGGCCGGCGCCGCGGCACCCCGCAAGCGTCCCTGTTCGATTCGCCCGAGGATCGTCTAGCAAGGACGCCCGCCCCTCAGGCGGGAGACGCGGGTTTGACGCCTGCTCCTCGGACCACCACCTCCACGAAGAAAGGCCGGGCGAAGAGCTAGAGACCAGCGTGAAAGCGCTCCAGCCGTCGCTCTTTCTCGGGACCACCCCGGCGCCCGCCCGGGGTGTCCTCCAGAAGGTCTTCGAGAAGGGGCGGGGCACGTACTCGCGCGTGGTCATCCCGTGCGCCGGCCGGTTCTCAGGCCCGCTCATGGCGATCCGGGCGGGGTACAAGCCGGCCCAGATCGAGGCGAGCGATATCAGCCTGTTCTCCAGCTTCATCGGGTACCTCGCCCAGGGCAAGGACCCGCGGGAGCTCGGAGCGACGATCTCGATGCCGGAGATCCCGGTCCTCGAGACGCTGTCGATCACGACAGCCGACCCGGCGACCTACGCGGCGACCGTCCTGATGGCCCAGAAGCTCGGCAGCCAGGCGGCGAAGAATGTCTTCCAGCAGATGGTCGTGGACGACCTGCACCGGCGCTGGGAGGCGCACGTCGCCGAGATCCGGGACGGACTCGTCAAGCTGGTCACCGTCCTGAAGGGCATCCGGTACGAGGTCGCCGACGTCTTCGCGGTGGTCGAGGCGGCCAGCGAGGACGACCAGGCGATCCTGTACGTCGACCCGCCGGGCTTCGCTCGAGGCTACGAGAAGATGTTCGGGGGCGGCGGCCACTTGGCCTACATGCCACCGGCGATCGCCCAGTTCGAGCCCCGCTCCGGCTTCCCGAAGCTGCGGGCCATCCTGGACACCGCCCCGGCGCTGACTCTCCTGCTCAGAGCCAACAGAGCCTTGGGAGAGGATCGCCAGGGGGCGGTCTGGGCCATGCCCGCGGGCGCCAGGATCAAGTACCTGTGGACGAACCGGCCGGACGAGGTCCGGGGGATGCTAGGTGGCGTCAAGCTGACGATGAAGCCCTCGAAGTGGCCGGACCCGGGCTTCCCGGTCTGGGGCGCCCCGACCGACACGCTGACGACGGACTCGCGCATCGACTTCCTCAAGGTCTCCCGAGAGGTCGGGCTCTACTACCGCGACATGTTCGCCCACACGCTGGGGTCGACCGACTCCGAGATCTTCTTCCTCATGCTGGTCGACAAGAAGGTCTTCAGCGTCGTCGGCTTCCACGCGCGCAACGCGTTCCTGGGGGTGTCCTACCCGGGGAGCGAAGGCAAAGTCTTCCTCTGGGAGAGCTTCGGGTTCTCGACGCGGCACCGGACGCTCCGCCACCTGAACCGGATCCTCATGATGTGCATCTCGTGCGAGGAGTTCCGGGACCTGATCGGCGGGATGTACCAGTTCCCCTTCGGGAAGCCCGACGGGATCCGGACGGCGTGCATAGCGCGCGGCCACGAGTCGAAGGGGAACCGCGGAATCCTGAAGCTGGTGGAGCGGACGAAGCGGCCTGACGGCCGGTATCACCTCGTGTACCAAGCGTCTTGGCGGGCGGGCGGATTCCAGGACCAGCTGAAGCTGTGGCTGGCGAAGTACGGAAGCCAGGTGGCGGACGGGGCCGCCCAGGGGGAAGCGTAGCTGGTGCGTACCGATTTCGGGGGGAGGGCCCTGTGAACGTCCCTGAAGGCCACGATGTCGCCGAGAAGCTCCTGGACCTTGACGAGGGCCTCGAGATCTGGCGGGTCAGCCCTTTCCGGCTGAAAGAGCAAGAGCGGAACGCACGGGTCCAGAGCTCGCACGCCTTCACCTCCCTCGTGCGGAACGTGAAGACCCGTGGGGCGCTCGAGAGCCTCCCGTTCGTCTGCCGCCAGGGCGAGGACTTCTACATCGTCTCCGGGCATCACCGGGTGCGGGCGGCGATCCAGGCTGAGCTCCCGACGATCGTGGTCCTGGTGGACCCGTCGCCCCGGACCCGGTCGGAGATCGTCGCCAAGCAGCTCGCCCACAACGCCATCCAGGGCAAGGACGACCCGGCGGTCCTGCTCCAGCTGATGGCCGAGATCGACGACGTGGAGGCGATGATCGAGTCGGCCGTGGACAAGGCGGCCCTCGAGAAGCAGATCAAGCAGGACATCTCGGTCCCGGACATCAAGGTCGACTTCGACTGGAAGACCGTCCAGCTCGCCTTCCTGCCGACCCAGGTGAAGGACCTAGAGGCGTTGGCGGCGGTCGTTGGGGACGCCGACCTGGTCGGGGTCGTGGACGCCACGGTCTACGCGGACTTCATGGCCGTCATGAAGCGGCTCGGGAAGGCCCAGAACATCCGGTCGCTCGGGGCGATCGTGTACCGGATGGTGGAGATCACGCACGCGCACCTGGACGCCGAAGCGGCCCAGGCTGGCGAGCAGGACGTGGCGTAGCGCAAGTGCTGGAGAATGCGCGCCGAATCGGGAGTAGGCGGCGGTGACCCGGAAGGACACCGCTGTCAAGAGTTGTCGCCTGGCGACACGGTGCCTTCTTCCTGGCGACCGCCGAAGTGAAGGAGATCGGTCCGGGGCAGGGTCGTGCAAGGGCCCTGCCCCGGCCAAAGAACGCCCCGTTAGAGCTTCTGCAGCTGACCCGACTGGATCAGGTCAACCAGCGCGTTCCACTCCTCCTTCCCCAGTACTGCCAGGTTTCCAGTTTCCCCGATGCGGACCGCATCACCGGTGATCTCCACTTGCGGGCACGCGTCGCAGGCTGGGCACAGCGACATGACCAAACGTTCCATGGATTCCTCACCTCCTCTCTGCTTCAAGATGGGGGCAGACGGTGGCCGTTCGTTTCCCGCGACCCCGCCAGGACGCCAGCACGGCCGCCACGGTGTGGCGCATCTCGTCCAACTCGGTGACCTTCTGTCGAAGGCGCGCTTCGATGTGGGCGCACGGCATCTGACCGGCACGGCGGATTGCGACGATTTCCGCGATCTCCGCGAGGGTGAACCCGAGCCGCCGCGCGACCGTGACGAAGTTCAGCACCGGCAGCACGTCGTCTCGGTACACCCGATATCCCGCTTCGGTCCGGGTCGCCGCTGTAAGAATCCCGATGTTCTCGTACAGGCGGATCGCCTTCCGGGAAAGGCCGCTACGGGCCGCGACCTCGCCGATCAGGAGCCGCTGGCGTCTCATGGCCCCGAGGATAGACCCGGCCCCTAAGGGCAAGGTCAAGTGGGTCTTCCACCTGGCCGAATGGCAGGGCGGTGAGCAAGAAGCCACCGAAGGACTCGGGCCCAGGCGACGATCAGCAGCATCTGCCCGATGGGCCGGCGACGAAGGGCCCCACCTCGCGCCGGTTCACGAAGCCCATGCGCGCCGTCTTCCTCAAGGCGCTCTCGAGCGGGGTGACGCGGGCGGCGGCGGCAGTCGTCGCTGGCACCACGTACCGCACGATAATCCGCTGGCTCCAGAAGTCGGAGCGGTTCCGGCAGCAGGTGGAGGAGGCCGAACAACACGCCATCTCGAAGGCCGAGTCCAAGGTCGCGAAGCTGGCGCTCGTCGACGAGAGCCTGCCCGCGCTGAAGTACTACCTGAACAACCGGGCGCCGGACCGGTGGAAGAGCGAGCGGCGGTTCCAGATCGAGCAGATCGGCGGCGTCCCGGGGTCGTCGGATTGGCGCGCGCTGCTCAGGAGCATGCCCGAGGAGCTGGCGGAGCAGCTGATGCGCTTCTTGCTGTCCCAGAGGGAGCAACCCGCCTTGACCAGCGGGGACGGCGAGATCGTGGATGCGGAGCTGGACGGAGACACAGGGGGCGTGGCCGACGAGGGTCACGGTGAAGAAGGGGGAGGGGAAGAAACAGCCTGATATCGGGATCTTGCTTCGGATCCCGGTCGAGTGCTACGAAGCCGAGCTCTGTCGACGCCGGCTCCGGAACTACATCCGGGCGGCCTGGCCGATCATCGAGCCGACCACGCCGTTCATCCCCGGATGGCACATCGATGCGATCGCCGACCACCTCGAAGCGGTCTCGAAGGGCGCCATCCGGCGGCTGATCATCCTGATCCCGCCGCGGCACGCGAAGAGCACGATCGTCTCGGTCATGTGGCCCACCTGGAGCTGGATCGATCACCCGTCCACGCGGTGGCTGACGGCGTCCTACGCGGCGGCGCTGTCGACGCGCGACTCGGTCCGGAGCCGGCGCCTGATCGACTCGGCCTGGTACCAGGCCCGGTGGGGCGACGTGTTCACGATGACGTCGGACCAGAACGAGAAGCAGCGGTACGAGAACGACAAGACCGGGGTGCGGATCGCGACTTCAGTCGGGGGTGCGGTGACCGGCGAGGGCGGGGACTTCATCGTCGTCGACGACCCACACTCGGTACTCGAGGCCGAGAGCGATCAGGTGCGGGAGGGGCGCTTGACCTGGTTCGACCAGGTGATGTCCACGCGGCTCAACAGCGCCAAGGAGGGGCGGATCGTCGTCATCCAACAGCGGATCCACGAGCGCGACCTGGCGGGGCACCTGGAGGAGCAGGGCGGCTGGGATGTCCTCTGCCTGCCCACGGAGTACGAGCCGACGACCCGGCTGACGGCGATCGGCTGGAAGGACCCCCGGACGGAGCCGGGCGAGCTGCTCTGCCCCGCCCGGTTCGGACCCGAGGAGGTCTCCCGGGCCAAGCGGACCCTTGGGTCGCGAGGCTTCGCGGCTCAGCATCAGCAGCAGCCCGCGCCTGCGCACGGGAGCATCGTGAAGATCCCGTGGTTCCGGTACTGGCGGCCGGCGACCATGGCGCTTGGGCCGATCCCGGTGAAGCAGATGAACGGCGAGATCGCGATGGTCGAGGCGGTCGAGCTGCCTGCGCGCGCCGACATCGTGATCCAGTCGTGGGACATGGCGTTCCAGGGGACGGACGAGTCGGACTTCGTCGTCGGGCAGCTCTGGGCGGCGAAGGGCGCGGACTTCTTCCTGCTGGACCAGCGGCGCGACCGCCTGGACTTCACGGCGACCCTGGCCGAGGTTCGGGCCTTCTCGGCGCGGCATCCTGAGGCGCGGCTGAAGCTCGTGGAGGCGGCGGCGAACGGCCCCGCGGTCATCAGCACCCTGATGCACGAGATCCCCGGGATCGTCCCGGTGCGCGCCCAGGGGAGCAAGGCGTCTCGGCTCTCGGCCGTCGCGCCCTACATCGAGGCGGGGAACGTGTACCTGCCGCATCCAGGCATCGCTCCCTGGGTGGACGGGTTCCTCGAGGAGATCCGGGTGTTCGGGAAGGGCGTGCACGACGACCAGGTTGATGCCATGAGCCAGGCGCTGGGCCGGCTGGCGGCGCGCGTGGGGCGGGAGCGTGGGGAGCGGCCGCACGGCGCGATGGACCAGAGCGAGCAGGCGCTGCTCATGGCGCTCGAGGGGAAGATCACCCGGCTGCGGGCCCTGCTCGTGGCGGGCGGGTTGCCGGAGCGGACGGTCCAGGACGCGGAGGCGCGCTACGGGGAGGACCGCCGGGGGTTCCTCGGCTGGCTCCGCGAGGTGCGGGACGAGTTCACCCAGCGTGGCCGGCTCCGGCGGGCCGGGCTCGTGGAGGACCTTGAGGACGAGGCGGGCGACGACGAGGAAGAGCATCGGCCGGGGTGATATCCGGCATTATCGCCAGACTTACACAACGTCAAATAGCGAGTCCTGAAGGGCGGTTAGCCAGAGGGCTGCTGAAGAGACCGTGCCGAACATCCGTGGCGGTGGGTGTTCCGGCGTAGGACCTTGGTCCTATAGCCACCAGGAAGAAACGCCAGGGTTGAAGCTGCGAGGCCGGCGGGGGCGAGGGGGGGGGGGAAACTGTGACCATCATGGCCCGGGGTACCGAACCTTGTTCGTGCCTCCCCCGGCCCAAGGAATGCCGCCGCCCAGGATGGCGGGATGGCAAGTTCCGGGCAACATGGTGGCGAAGATTCGCCAGAACGCAGCCGGTCACACCTACGATCGCGCCTCATGTGGCAGCGAATCCTCCGCGCCACGATGGCACAGCCTTTGCGGGCGGTCTGGACCGCCGAGTCCGCTGAACACGGCAGGTTCTCCTGGATGGCGGGAAGGAAAGGTGCCAGACGGCGTCTATGTGAGGTGGGGCTTGAAAGGCGAGGCCAGTAATCGGAACGCGGCGCCTCCTGGGCCGCGGGGCAGATCGCGCAGGTTGCGGAAGCCGAGGGCCAGGACGCCGAGGCGCGCTACGGGGAGGAGCGCCGGGCTTGGTCGACTGGCTCCGCGGGGTGCGGGACGAGTTCATCCAGCGCGGCCGCCTCCGGCCGGCCGGGCTGGTGGAGGACCTCGAGGACGAAGCCGACGATCAAAGAAAGATCGTCGGCCGGAGTGAAATAGGCGGCCTCGCCGGGCCCCAGTCGTGCGGTCCCTGCGACCCTGCCACACGCGATCGACTCGACTGGCGTTGTTGCTTGCCCAGGAGCGCAACGGGATACGGTGCGTTGACGACGACTGGCAGAGCAGAAGGAAAGGCGACGATACCCGCGAACCCTTCGGCCTCGACGCGATCGCCAGGGGAAGGCATGCTTCGACGAGAGTGACAAAAAAGGGGTTCCTCTCCGCAAAGTGTCACAGTCGGAAATGATGGCAAAGGCGTAGTGGTGTGGGTTGCACTCACTGCTGGGATCTTCAGGGCCGGGCGGATGGCTGCCAACCGCGTAGCGAGCATCGCTCGCTGGTGCTCGCGCGTGGGCTGGCGCCCCCGCCGATTCCCAAGCAGGCCCCCCCTACCCTACGCTGGGCCTCCTCGAAAGCTCGGCACCGTCGCTACCCTTGCCCGATCAGAAGCCGAAAATCATTATGTCGTGGGCAGTTACGCCGTGACACTTTCGGGAGACCAGCCGCTTATCGCTTGCCGACTCAGTTCCCAAGCGTGAGTAAGACTGGGAACGGATTGTTTGTACTCGTCGCATACCTGCTTCAAGGCGGTCTTATTGCTTTTGCGTGGCTCTCGTTTCTCCAGATTTCGTTACATGGCTTTTACTTTGCTACCTTCGAGTCGCGCTCTATCATCACATCTAAGAAGCTCGTACTGCGACTGAACATACGAGACCCCCTGCATGAGTTCGGCCTATCTGAGGTCAATCGAGCGATCAAACACGATGTATGTGCTCATCGCCTTGGGAATGATGCTGCCTGTGCTTTCTGCAGCGAGCCAGCACTCAGCGACCGCGGACCTTGGCCAGCTGCTCCTGAGGTGGTTTCTTCCGCTCATTCTTCTCGGCCCGTTGCTCGTCCCACTCGCAGATCGCTACTTTAGGATGCGCGAGGCGTCTGACCGAGTCCGAAAGAGCGAGGACCCGTCGGACGTCGAAGAGTTTTCCAAGCAGCAACTGTGGCCGTTTGAGAGGACCCAGATCGCCTATCTCGGAAAGACGGCGGCTGCGTTGGCCGTCGCCGAGTATCTGTATGTCGTCGGACGGAACGCAGCGGATCTCCTGAGAAGGCTTCCCTTTTTCACGTGAGCGGTAGGGGTGGACTGGTGGGAAGAATTGAGTTGAGATCTCGCCAGCGCCGAGCACGAGGAGACCCCGCGCGGTCGGAGTCGGCGGGGTACCGGCTCGATCTCTGGCAGGGATTTTGTCCCGGGGTCACGTCGTTGGGCCAGGGATGGATGAAGAGAGCACCGTCCAGACGCAGGGGTCCGTGAGCCCGTTCCGCACCGATGACCCGGGGGCAGGGAACGCGAGAACGGGAACCGGCGCCGACGCGAGGTCGGGATGCACCGGCCGGTTCCAGCATCGCCTGGATCGCGGGACACGGTGGGGAGATGAATCGTGAAGCCAACTTCGTAAGGAAGCAGTTGCGCGGCGCGAGCTTCACCTTGACAGCGTGAGGCCCCAGGCGCTCTCGCGACGCTGCGCGAGGCAGCGTCCTCGCGAAACGGCGCAAAGGCGTCCGCGCCTCGCGTAGAAAGGTCGACCCCTAGCTCAAGCGAATGAAGAAGACCATAGGCTACCTCGAAGACGTGACCCGCGAGCTCGATCGCTACCTCACAGGCCTCGACCAGGCCGCGAGCGATCGCGTGAGCGGCTTCGCGCAGAGGGGTTACGAGATTCGCATCACATCAACGAATGTTGCGCGACATGTAAAAGCGCGGAATTTTCGACCGGCTGAACGGAGCTCTGTAGACCGAGGGAGCCCCGGTCCAGATAGGCCGGCAGGGGCTCGCTCGGGTTCTGGGGATGTTTCTGGCTGTTCCTGCAGGGCGTTGGACCCGGGCCGGCGCGCCGGAGCCGGGCACCGCCGGGGCACACAAGCAATTCACACACCAGATTTTCGGGCAGGTTCAGGATTCCGCGTTTTCCGGTGATCGTCGACAACGGAAGAGTGCATTTCGAGTTGGCACTCGGCCCGGGCCTCCTCACTGGGCGCGGCGCAGGGGCTGCCGCCCCCCAGTGCTTGAACGAAGTGGTGAGTATGGGCTCGCGAAACGCGGCCCAGGCGCAGGACAGGCCTACAGCGAAGCGGTCCCGTAGCGCGCGGATACGAAGGAGGCGGCGCGTTGTTCCCAGAAGGCGGCCAGCTCCCAGAGCACGGAAAGCTCGGCGAGGGTGTGCCGATGGTCAACGGTCAACGAAGGTGAGACGGCCGTTCTCGGAGCCGTGGCCGTAGAAGATCAGGGGATCGCAGCCTCGGCGCGCCTCACGGCGCAGGCTCTCGGTCGTGGCCGGGTCGCTTCACGAGAGCGTTGCTGTGTACAGCCTGTCTAGAGTCCTTGAAGACGGAGACTCGTAGAGTCCTTGAAGACGGAGACTCGTAGTGAACGAGTCAAGTTTCATGCGACGCGTTTTTCCTGCGCGCACCAATCGTCCATGACGCCCTCGAGTCGCTCGAAGGCGCGCCGGAGCGCGGAGTCGTTGGGGGCGACCTCGGGCATGACCGTCGCCAAGCCGGGACGCACGGTGCGGGCCCAGACCCGCGACACGAACAGCGCCAGGCGCAGGCCGGCGTCGGTGACGTCGTAGCGGTGGCGCTTCGATTGGCGCGCAATCAAGCCGTGCAACCGCAGCCGCCGCAGGTCGTAGGTCACCCGGCCCGGCGAAAGGTCGCCGGGGGCGAGCCCGTGTGACGTCGCTGACTTGCTCGCGCTCGCGGACCTCCTTCCAGACGACGATCCGTTGTTGGCCGCCGCCTGACGGTCGACACCCTTCTCGGTCGGGTCCGCGTTCTCACCGAGCAGTACAAGGCCGGTCGCTCCGAGGCGTTCTATGCCTTCAGGGAGCTCGCGCAGCTTCTGCTCCAGCTGGCCGTCCTCGCCAGCAACGGAGGGCGGTGGATGTCAAGCTGAATGAGACGGTCGAGATCGGATATTTGTGAGTCGCTGTCATGAGCCGACTCCCTCAGGAACGGTCGGCGTCGGCTCGGCGGCCGGCGGGTTGATCCAGGCCGCGGTCGGCAACGGCGGTGGCACCGGTAGCCCACGCGGGAAGCGCTTGGGGTGGGCGGCATAAGCGGCTCGCAGGAGCTCGGCGCGCTGCGCCCACTTGCCCGCCGCCAGCCCGGAGTGGATGTCATGCGGGGTCATCAGGCCGAGGGCCCCGTGGCGATGCTCGAGGTTGTACCAAGGGAAGAACCGTCGGCAGAACGTCTCGGCGTCCTCGTAGGAGCCGAAGCGGGCCGGGAACCCGAACACGGGCGAGTTCACGGAGCTCGAGGGGCCAAAGGTGTTCGCCACGTGGGACGAGGCGCAAGAAGCGTCCCGATTCTTGGCCCGGAAGCTGCGAGGCGATCCTGAAGTCATCCCGTCCTGAGCCAAGCGCGCGCAGAGTAACCCGAACTCTCTCGGCACCGCAGCGCGCTTCAGGTCGGTCGAGGCCTCAAGTTTCGATCCTGCCGGTGATACCTGGACCCACACGACCGCAGGCGACGATCAACTTCCCGTGCTAGGATCCCGGCGAGCGATGGGTAGGATGAAAGAGATGGCACCGGGCGGAGCCACGGACCAGCTCGCCGAGCGAGCAGCAGTGCTGGCGCTGGTCGACGTCACCAAGGCAGGGTGGCACCGAACGGCGTCGGTGATCGAGGAGGCCGGAAGCGCGCTCCGGCTCCTGCGGCACGACTACTCGGGCCTCGAGGTGGACGAGCAGCCGCTTGCCCGGGAGCTCGTCGGGCGCGTCAAGCCGGACGCGGTCCAGCGTTTCATGGACGTGATCGAGCGGCTGGAAGCGGAGGAAATCCAGGTTCTCACCGTGCTCGACGAAGGGTACCCGACGAACCTGCGGGACGTGTTCAACCGCCCACCGATGTTGTTCGTCAAGGGGCGGCTGCTCGACAGCGACGAGCGCGCGGTGGCGGTGGTCGGAACCCGCACGGCGTCGCCGAAGGGGCTAGCGGAGGCGCGGCGCCTTGCGTCCGAGTTGGCTCGACGCGGAGTGACCGTGCTGTCGGGGCTTGCCAAGGGCATCGACACCGCCGCCCACGAGGGTGCGCTGGAGTCTGGCGGGCGGACGATCGCGGTGATGGGCACCGGGATCCGGCGGGTCTACCCGGCCGAGAACGCCGCGCTGTCGAAACGGATCCTGGAGCATGGTGCGCTCGTCTCTCAGTTCTGGCCGGACGCGCCCCCTACACAGTCCTCCTTCCCGATCCGCAACGTCACGATGAGCGGCATGGGGATCGGGACCGCGGTGATCGAAGCCAGCGCCACTAGTGGGGCGAAGATGCAGGCCCGCCTCGCACTCGAGCACGGCAAGCGCCTATTCCTGGTCGAGTCGCTGGTCATGTCGCAGGCATGGGCAAAGCGCTACGCCACGCGGCCTGGCGCCATCGTTGTTCGCTCTGCCGACGAGATCCTTCCGCTAGTCGACCGCCTGACGAAGCCAGCGCGCGAGCTAACGCTCTTCTAGAGCGTCCGTGCCGAGCGCCAGGGAGTTCACAGATCCGTACCTCTCGATCTACCGGTCGGTGCCTCGCCGAGGACCAGGCGTCTGCGACGTCTGTCACGGGGCTCCTGGCCCAGGGTTCCAACGGTGCTACGGCTGCAACAAGACCATCAACCAGGTTTCACGGCCGGTCAGGCTGGTGGTCCCGATCTCGCTGTACCGGGTCGGCGAGCAGCTCCACCACGTGATGTGGAACTACAAGAACGGCGCGGATGACGCCGCCCGGCTTCGGCATCGGCTCCAGGTCGCTGCCACGATTGCTCGCTTCCTGGCTCGCCACAAGAACTGCCTGGTCGCGGCGGCGGGCCGTGAGTGGAACGTCGTGACGATCGTGCCATCGACTAGACAGCGCGCCGGGTCGCACCCACTCGAGCAGGTCCTTCGGATGATCCCGTTCGTCCACCCGGACGTGGCGACGCTACTGACGGCAGGGCCTGAATCGATCGGCCATCGGAAGGCTCATGACCAGGGTTTCGTCACAGTGACCGACGTGACGGGCAAGCACGTGCTGTTGGTCGACGACACCTTCACAACCGGTGGCCGCGTGCAGAGCGCGGCGTCTGCGCTACAGGTTGCGGGTGCTCGGGTGGTGGCGGCGCTCGCAGTCGGGCGTGTCATCAGGCCGGAGTTCAGCGCGGAGAGCCAGGCGCTCTGGGACGCCGCCGGCAAGCAAGCGTTCGACTTCGAGGTGTGCTGCCTGGAGACGCACAGCTGATACGCCCCTACTTTAGTCCTTTAGTCCACCCGGCGCGGTTCAGCGATGCCGTCGAACGGGTGCTGACCCCGGAGCAGAGCAGGACAAGCCCGCTCAAAAGACTGGGCCAGATCGCCTCGATGTTCTGATATGCCGCCTGGATGTCCCGGGCAACTCGGCTTCTCGATTGAGCGGCGCGGTGCGCGACGCCGCGCGGAACGTCGACGTATAAGACATCACGCGCCGAGACTTTCTGGCCCGCAGTCGAGGGGCCGTCAGGGCCTTCTGCAATCGTCGCAGGTAAGGCTCACGGAAGCGGCCACGTCCCGATGCCCGCGTCGATCCGGCCCTGTATCCGGATGGTGTCGTCGAGCGCAGCGATGACCCTACGGTAGTGCTGTAGCTCGTCGAAGGTCAGCAGGCGGCCCTTGCGGTCCTTCAGCCACTTGTGGGCGACCTGGTAGCCGCCGATTCGGTACTGCCACGCCGCCTCGGGCACGTTGTCAAAATACTGGCTGGCGTTGATGTGGACGCGTCCGCCCTCGAAGTCCATGAGCTCGACGCGGTTATTCCCGGCGACCGGGTACCCGGGCAGGCTGGCGCTGGTCGTCTTCATCAGGTGAAGCGCGGTCAGCTCGTTGCCGAGCGCGGCAAGGCTTCTGAACAGCCTAGCGTCTGACGTGATCGGCAGGCGCGGGAAATCCGTCTTCAGAAAGGTCGCGTAGCGCGCGCGGTAGCCCGGCGCGTGCAGAATCGCGTACAGGTACGCGAAGACGTCCTGCGGCCCGACGGTCGATTGAAGATCGCCGGCGCCGTCCGGGACGAAGCGTAGACCCAGCCTTTCGGAAACTGTGCGGATGAATTCCGGCTTCAGGTTCGGACCGCGGCCGGTCAGCAGGCCGCCCTTGACCTGGTACAGGTACAGGGGAATGGTGGTGCTGGCATCGTAGACGGCGGCGATTTTGCGCTCGGTGATCATGTCGGAACAGAGGACGGCGAAGTCTTCCTTCGATTGGCGGTTGACCAGCAACGCGATGTTGTCCTGCAGCATGTGGCCGAGCACCTCCGGCCGCGGCCAGTCGACCATCCGGCGATCGTAGAGCACGTGGCGGACGTCGAACGGCCGGTAAAGCGTGGGGCGGATGGCGTCGCGCCAGTTCGGGTCGGCGCGCAGCGCGGCGCGGGCGGCGGTCAGGGACCATTGGCGCGTATCGCCGGGGGCATAGTCACCGACCTGCTTTCCGGGGAAGAAGCGTTCGCGGATGGCATCGTCGGACACGGCCGGGTCCAGGAATGCCTCGATGCGCTGCTCGACCTCCTCCCGGGAGAAGCCGACGACCAGGTCGTCGCGGGAAGACTGGAGGCCGAGCCCCATGGCGCGGACCATGTCCCTCACGCCCGGGTAGAGTTCGTATTCGGCCCTGAAATCCGTGCTGCGGGGATAGAAGAACAGGAACGGCGGCTGCGGGTCGAGACGGGTCCAGTCGGTGGTGGACACGTCCTGCGATGTGAGCCGAGCGTATTTCGACGCGCGAGTACCCCAGAGCTCGGCGTGGTGGACGGTCCTGGCCGGCGACGGCTTGGCGCCGGTCCGGACCATCAGGCAGATCGCCACGCCCTGCTGGATATCGAACACGTTCTCGTCCTTGGACCCGTCCGGGGCTTTCTCCCCCTTCTTGCTGTTGCCGTGCAGGTCAAGCACGTAGATATGGTCGAAGCTCTGCATCAGGCTGTGGCGCATGCCGCGGAAGGTCGGGTTGTCGAGATAGCCGTGATTGCTGATGAAGCCCAGCACGCCGTGGCCGGTCTGCTCGATGCGCCACTGCGCGAAGCGGATGAACTTCACGTAGTCGTCGCGCAGCCAGTGTTTCTGTTCCATCAGGGGGGTGCCGTCCGGCTCCTTCTTGTACTGGGCGACCAGTTCTTCGATCCAGTCGCCCCGGTTCGACGAGATTCCGGAGTAGGGGGGATTGCCGAGCACCACCATGATCGGCACGTCGCGTTTGATCTCGGACGCGGCGGACGCCTCGTCGGCCAGCCACTGCGCGAACAGCGGCAGACCGGGGAAGTCGTGGGCTTCCTCAAGGCTGTTGGTCAGGAACACGCGCAGCCGCTCATCGGCCGCGAAACCGTAGCCGCTTTCTGAAAGCTGCAGGCCGAGCTTCATGTGAGCGACGGCGTACGGCGCCATCAGCAGCTCGAAACCGTACACGCGCGGCAGCAGGTGCGCCGCGACGTAGCCCGGCCAGAGGCCCTTCGCCTTCAGGAAGCGCTCCTGGATCTGGGCGATGACCGCGTGCAGGAAGGTGCCCGTGCCGCAGGCCGGGTCGAGGATCTGTACGCGGTGCGTTTCGACGATCTTGGCTTTCTTCTTGCCGTCGGCCGGAAGCTCGATTTTGACCTTGCTCTTGTCCGCCAGCCCATTCTTCAGTTCGAACCGCGTCCGCAGCAGAAGGTCGATCGAGCGGACGATGTAATCGACGACCGGCTCCGGCGTGTAGTAAACGCCGCGCATTTCGCGCAGCTGCGGGTTATAGGCGGCGAGGAAGGTTTCGTAGAAATGGACGACGGCGTCTTCGCGCCGAGTGGCCTTGCCGAAGTCCGCCATGATCACCGGCATGTCGGCGCGGGCGAGGAGGTCAGCGAGATCGTCGACGGCCCAGGCGATGCGGTCGTCGAGGTCGACGCCGGCGATGGTGTTGAACAGGCGGCGGAGGAACGGGTTAGTTTTCGGCAGCGCCTTGCCGGCGTTGGCGCGCGTGAATCCCGGCCCCGGCTGGTTGCAGCGGGCGGCGAAGAGCCCGTAGGCGATGGTCTGCGCGTACATGTCCGCGAACCGGTCGGGGGACAGGTCGGCGATCAGGATCTTCCGGAAGGCGTCGAACTGCCCGTGCAGGTCGCCGTGCGTGCCTTCGTGCACGAAAACCTCCCGGATCAGGTCGTGGAGCAGGCGCGCAAGCCGCGCCATGCGTTCGGCGAGCTCGCGCGGGCTGGCGATCGTCGGCACGGGCACGTCGAAAAACGTCCTGAGGAGCTGATCCGTGTCGCCGGCGCCGCCGGCCTCGAAGCGCAAGGCCCCGGTCTTTTGCTGCCACCGACCGAGCCGAGCGCTCTGGACTACGTCGCCGTTTCTGTACAAGCGGAACGCCAAGTAGTCGGTCAGAATGAGGTTGCGCAGGCTGGCGCGGTATCGCTTAAGCTGGTCAGTAGTCTCGATGCGTTCAAGGTCTGAGCCGACATCCTTGGCTTCGATGTAGCCGAGGGGTATTCCCCGCCGCGTGATAATGAAATCTGGCGAGCCGCACTCAATTTTTTGAGGTTCGTTGATTGCCGTTACACCCGTGGTGAGCGATTCGATGAGGATCTTCAACGCCGGCCGATGTGTGTGTTCGGTGGCGTTGCCAGCCTTGAGGGCATGAGCCAGCTTGTTGCAGTAGTCGGCGAGAGTCGTCGTTGGGCTAGAAGGATTGCGTTTCGGTTGGGCTGTCATGGGCAGCGCGGATTCATCTCCTCCCACACAAGGCTAGACGAGGTTCGGCCCGTTCGGGAAGGGATTTCACACGATCTGGCCGTACCAGACGGGGCCGTGAAGAAAAAGTGACGGACGGCGCGCACCTTGACACCGACGCCTCGCCCCCGTAGGCTCGCGGGGTGGCTGACCGGGACCGCTGGCAACACCCGTGGTTCCGGATCAAGCTCCTGCTCTGGGCGCTTCTCGGGCCGCCCTGATGCGAGCGTGGCGACGCCCGGCCGAAGGGCCAGCTACTCTTTGGCCCCACCGAAGTAGGGCTTCGCCAGCCCCTCTCGAATCAGCTCTGCGCCGACGTCTCGCCCGTCGCGCCGGATGATCCTCCCGAGCGTCCGACCATACTTCTCGCTGAGCTTCTCGGAGATCAGAAGCACCTCGGTGCCGTTCGGCAGGAGCCGCTCGACGAACGCTTTCGCGGTGCCCCAGTCTGCGGTGCCTCGCTCGGGGGTGTCCACGCCGGCCAGGCGGACGTGCTCCTCGCGTCGCCAGGTGTGCCAGCCGAGGTCGAGGTCGACCACGACCGTGTCCCCGTCGATGACTCGGACCACGATCGCGTGGGCGATCCAGACGCGGCCGGCCAGGAGCCCGGTTGATAACCTAACCGCTTCAGCCGGGCTCAGGGGCGAGGTGACGCTGGTGTCCGGAGCCGCTCGCCCAGCCTGACTGGGTTCGGCCTTCTCGCCGGGTGCTGGCGCCTCCTGAGCGCGCCCACACGCGGTTGGGTAGCAGGCGCACGCCTTCGCCTGGTCGTGCACGTGGTAGTCGCCCTGAGCCCGATCCCTGTGACCGCCGCATCCGTCAGTGCCTCCCGGGTGGGCGACCGCCGACGTGGCGAGGGCAAGCGAGCCAAGGCTCAAGACGACGAGGTTGAACCATCCCGCCCGCCGAATCGCCGCTTTTTCCGCCAGCGCCGTTGGGATCTCGGCCCGGATGATGCGCCAGGTGGCCGCGTCCCAGCGCGTCTCGAGCATGGCCCTGAGGAGCAGGGTCACGCGCAGCCACGGATGCTGCCAGGCGGTGTCCTCGGCCACGCGAGGAAAGTAGCGCTCGACGGGCAGGCCGCGCAAGTGTGCCCCGAGGGTCACTCCTGGCAGGGGCGTCGAGCCCCAGGGCCGGCGAAACTTGTTGACATGCCAAGCTTGTCGTATTATCAAGTCACCGGGATTCTACGCGTCCGCTCGAAGGAACCGCGATTGGGAGACGTTGTCTCGATGCAGGACAGCCCGCTGAATCCCAGGCGGGCGAAGGAACGGATCAAGCTGCTGTGGGACTCGGGCATGTCCAAGCCGAGCGAGCACTTCGAGCAGGAGCTGGTGAACGACCAGCTCGACGCGCTCGACGTCGAGTATCTGATACGCACCGGCGCGGTGACGCTGGACAGCCGTTCCGCGCGGCGCTGGCGCTACCGGGTCGAGGGCGCGCTACTGGACGGACGGCGAGCCGCCTGTATCGTCGAGATCAACGGGGTGATAGTGCTGGTGACGGCTTTTTTGGTGAAGGCCAGGTGGCACGGCCGGTGACCGCTGGGAGACGATGAGGGGAGGGGGGCGCGCCAGTGAAGAACACGTGCGAATCGTGCGGGGGGGAGCTGATCGATCGCATGGCGACGAAGGAGGCGCCGTACGCGTACACGATGAGCGGAGTGAAGGGGGTAGAGCTCGTCGGGATCCGCGTGCAGGCGTGCCCGAGGTGCGGGGTGCAGATGCCGTACATCCCGAGGATGGCGGAGCTACACCGCGTGATCGCACGGGTCCTGGTGCAGCAGCCGACGCGGTTGCGTGGTGACCAGATCCGGTTCCTGCGGAAGCATGCTGGGTTGCCGAGCAACGAGTTTGCCCGCCTGATCGGCGTCACGCCGGAGCACCTCTCGAAAGTCGAAAACGCGCACTTCGAGTTTCTTGGCGAGCAGTCGGACCGGCTTGTGCGGTTCTGCGTGACCGCGATTGCCCAGGACGGAGACGCGGCGCGGGAGGTGCTCCTGGAGATCACAAAGACGGCCAAGGTCGCACCGCCCCGGAAGGGGCCGGCGAAGATGACTCCGCGCACGTTCACGATGGAGAAGCACAAGGGGTGGAAGGCCGCGTGACGGCCCTGGACATCGAGGTGCGGTACGCGGTGGGCCGGGGCGCGAGGACAAAGGAGGTGAAGGGGCATGGGTAAGGAGCGAGAGAGCACGTTGAAGGGGCGGGATGCCAGCACCGGACAGTTCATTCCGGTAAAGGAGGCGCGTGAGCGTCCCAAGACGACCGTGGTCGAGCGGGTCCGCTTCCGGGAAAGGGCAAGAGCAAGTAGTAGCCCACCCCCTGGCGGAGCTGACGCATGACCGAGGACCGGCAGGGTGAGCTAGACGAGGACGACGTCCCGCTCGCCACACGGGAGGCGAGGTGTCCGCACTGCGCCTCGGGGGACGTCGTCCAGACTGGCGACGCCACCCAGGTCGGTATCGGCAACCCGTGGAAGGAGGGCCGCACTTGCAGAACGTGCGGTAGGTACTTCCACAGGCTGCGGTCCGTTGAGGGGCGTTGACCGCCGCCGAGCGCCGAGCTTCCCCATGTTACTAATTGATGTGTCCTTTGCCGCTTCGCCTGTCCGGGATTGGTGATCTGACACGTTCGGCAACATCAAGCATCAAGGGGCGCGCGAGGGGTCCCGAGCTGGGGCAAGGTCCGGGAACAATTGCTCTCCGAGTGCGCTCCAGAACACCGCACGCGCTTCAAGGGAGCGTCGTGCGCCTCGTCGCATGTCTTCGCGAAGCTCTGCGGTCGTCGCCCACCGGAGCAGGCTTTCCTCCAACGCCTTCCCATGCTCGACATCCAGGTCGATGTGGAGGTGAAAGTATTCGAGCGACGCTGGTTCGAGCGGGAGGCTCCGCTCCAGGCCCTGCACCAGATATGGGAACATGAGCGGGATTGCCCACTCATGGCCCGGGCCAACTGCTCCCAGTGCCTCCAACCACGATCGTATAGTCATTTCCAGATGGAGCTGGACGAAGGCTCGGGTGGCTGGCAGCAAGGGGACGCTGTCCCAGACTCCCTTCTCGAAGCCCACGGCAAGCATGAAGCGACGATAGAGCGCGTCGTGTGATCGCTCGAACCTCTGCGGCCGCATGTACTCATCCTCAAGAATGTCCTTGAGCAAGCGCCGCACCTCGGCGTCCGGGGTCCGCTCCGCAATTGCCTCCAGATAGGCGGTGAAGAAGCAGACCAGATGGTAGTGCTGCGAGGCGTAGCCCCAGATCTGCCAGCGCTTGAGCCTGGCGGCCGCGAAGCGTCTCAAGAATGGGTGGGTCACGGCCGCATGGGCCTCGACCTCCGCTCGAAGCTCCCGGACAAACTCGTGGGGCGTCACGGCTGAGGCGCGAGGTGATACAGCATCCAATAGACTACAACCCCGGTGACCGACACGTACAGCCACGCCGGAAGTGTCCACCGGGCGATTCTCATATGTCGCGCAAACTGCCCGCGCCAGGCGCGGTAGATTGTCGTCAAGGCGAGCGGAACGATTACGGCGGCGAGGCTGAGATGCGAGATGAGCAGCGGGTAGTAGACTCCCCGAATCCAGCCGTGGCCTTCGAAGTGCTTCGAGCCAGCATTGTAGTGATACATCACGTAGGAGACAAGAAAGAGACAAGAGATGCCAAAGGCCGTCAACATACAGGTCAGATGTGCCATCACCTTGCGCCGCCGGATGAAGCAGTATCCAGCGGTGAGCAGCACGGCACTGGTCCCGTTGAGAACGGCGTTGGCCGCCGGCAACGCCGAGACGCTCTGGCCAGCGCCAGGCTGTGGTTGCCGACCTATCAGCAGAACTCCCACCGCCGCGACGATCAGGAGTGAAATCAGTCCAATGCCCGACAGCGCGACACGATCTGTCATGCGTTCATTTCCCGCTCCTCATCGCCGCGAACGTCTTCTTCACTCGTATTTGGCCGGACGACCCATTCCGCTAACTAACGTCGTTGCGCGAGGTCAACTCATCTGGTGTCCTGGAGGCCGGTAAGTGACGGGCCTTCGAGTCGCCTGGTCCATCTCTTCGGGTGTGAGGAGCACGGTTGTCTTAGCGTGGACCGCGCCGCTGGCTCCGAGAGCGAGGAACATTGCTGCGGCACTGCTGTTGTCCGGGAGGTCCACAATAGCGAACACATCGGGCTCGCCGAACGCATAGTAGAACGCCTCCAGCCTTCCCCCTAGACTCTTGATCGCGTCCTCGGCAGCAGTGCGTCGCTTGGAGCCGCCATCCGTGGCGAGCCCTTTCACACCTGCGGCAGTATAGGAGGCCTGGATGAGATACTTTGGCATCTGGATCCTCCCTCTATTAGCCTCGCACTCGCCGGATGTCGTGAATCTGGTCACCGCGCTCGCACATTCCTTACCTTAACTAGCCCCTTCCTCCTGGATGAAGGATCTTACTCGCGCCAGGAGTTCTGGCGTTGGTGCGAGGCCGTGCTCTTTGGCGTGCTCAGCCGCATTCCTGAGTACCTCCTCCTCATCGGCGCCTCTGACGATGTGGTGACAATCGCTGGTCGGGTTGACCTTGTTGCAGTCGATGATCTTACCCAATGGGAACACCTCCTTCCTCTCCGAGGTCGTTCGCTCGGCCACTAGGCACGGAACGCGTGGGCACCGCCTATTCTGGCGCAGCTCCCGCAGCAGTAGAAGCGGCCTTGGGCTTGGACGCCGTGGCCGATGATCCGGCAGTCGCAGTTCTCGCAAATCGGCGCCATCTTGTGGATAGCGCACTCGAAGCTGTCGAACACGTGCCGCGCCCCAGCGGCCACGACCTCAAATGTCATCTCGTACTCGTTGCCGCAGACCTCGCACGTCCCCATCGATCCCCTCCTGCGGCGTTCGGGCTCGCCGCCTCGTCCAGGACCTGTGTCGGGTTGAGAGCACGCACCGTTGAGCTTGACTAGCATGGGAGCCGTGAAGGCCCGTGATGGTGGCGGAGGGGAGTTCCCGGACCTGACCAGCCGGCGTGGCGTTTGGCGAAGAGAGAGTTCGGCGAGGCTAACGCCCTAGGAACAGCCAGGGCAGGGAGTGAGCCGGGGCAAGGCGCGAGGGCCCTCGGTGGGACCCCCTTCAACGGCCGGGTCAGGAATGCCCCTATCGGCGGGCCGATGACCAGCGCCGAGCTCGCTGAAGGGTTGCCCGGGTCGCGATGCAAGGGCATGCCTGCCTCCCCCGCTGGGCGTATCCGATTAGGCGACCCTACTCCGCGGCCAGGCACTTGTCAACAGGACCCGAGACACGCACCCGAGAACACGAACCCGTGATCGGTGAGGAAGATCACCCAGAATGGCGATCTATCTGTCGAGAGACCGAAGGGTGTATCATATTCCTTGCAGGGTCGAGGGCAAATCGTCCCAGCTGGAGCCGGTGGGAGATCGGCCGCGGCTCCCGGATGACCTTCTGGAGGGTTGATGATCAAGACCGGTTCTGGCCAGCCGCGGGTGAGCTTTCTGTCGATCGGAGGCAGCAAGGCCGCGGATGGCGACAGCCGCCAGCTCGAGACCGACGTCTTCAAGGAGGCCGGTCTCTACAACCGCAAGGACCGCAAGGTCCTGGTTCCGCCGCTCGGCGAGGGCTCGCTCCGGCTGCTCGGCGCCTTCGTGGACGAATCGAACATCCTTCGGCAGTGCATCAACGCGTACGAGACCAACATCGATGGGTTCGGTCACGTGCTCGACATGGTCGTCGACGAGGAGGAGTTCCCCGAAGCGAGGACGGGCGAGGCCAAGATCGAAGCGTCACGGCTCGAGGAGTTCTTCCAGTACGCGTACAGCTCGGGCAGCTTCGTCGACCTGCGGCGGAAGACGCGTCACGACATCGAGGCGACGGGGGTGGGGTACTGGGAGGTGATCCGGGACCCGAAGGGCCAGATCATCCGGCTCGAGCACATCCCGTCGTACACCATGCGCATGACCTCCCTCGATCCGGAGGCCCAGACCGTGATCGAGCTCCGTCAGGTGGGGGTCGAGCAGAAGCCGGTGAAGGTCTCGAAGCGGTTCCGGGTGTTCTGCCAGATCAGCGACTCCGCGGGCAAGCAGGAAACGGTCTGGTTCAAGGAGTTCGGCGACCCGCGTGTGCTGGACCACAAGACTGGGGAGTGGAAGGCGACGGGCGACCGGAAGAACGCCGCCACGGAGGTCATCGTCTTCCGCTCCGACTACCATCCCACCTCGCCCTACGCGTTGCCTCGCTGGATCGGCAACCTGCCCTCGGTGCTGGGGTCCCGCGCGTCGGAAGAGATCAACGTCCTGTACTTTGACAACAAAACCGTCCCGCCGCTCGTGATCATGGTCTCCGGCGGCCAGCTCACCAAGGGCTCGATCAAGCGGCTCGAGCATGTGCTGAACCACGAGATCAAGGGCCGCGAGAACTTCCACAAGGCCCTGGTGCTCGAAGCGGTCTCGACGGACGAGGCGGCCATGCGCGGGACCAGCACGGCGCCGAAGATCGAGATCAAGCCCCTGACCGAGGCGCAGCTCTCGGACGCGATGTTCCAGGCCTACGATGAGAACAACCGAAGGAAGATCATGTCCGCGTTCCGGCTGCCCCCGGTGCTGGTCGGGCAGACCGGCGATTACAACCGGGCCACGAGCGAGGCCGCGATGCTGATGGTGGAGGAGCAGGTCTTCCGCCCGGAGCGGCTCGCGTTCGACTACTTCCTGAACCGGTGGCTGATGCCGGCGCTGGGCGCGCACTACTGGAAGTTCAAGAGCTTGGGCCCGAACGTCTCGTGGAACGAGGACCTGATCGCGGCGCTGGGCGCGGGCGAGGGGGCTGGCGCCATGACGCCCAACCTCGGGCGCGAGATCCTGTCGGACGTCCTAGAGAAGGAGCTGCCGAAGATCGAGGAGCCGTGGGGAGACATCCCGTACTCCCTCACGCTGGCCCAGACGGGCGCCCTGCTCGGGATGGGGCTGGACGGAGAAGCCGGGGCGCCGCCCGCGGATGACGCTGAGGCAGGGCAGAAGCGCGCGACGGTGGCGCTCTGGGCCCGCCGGCTGCCGCCCCAGGTGAAGAAGCTGCTCCTGCGCCAGCTCGTGGCTGAGGCGCGGTTGGAGCTCGCCAGGCGAGGTCGAAACCGGTGACGACTGCGATCGCTGAGCTGCTCCTCGAGGTCGAGACCGGCGACCTCGAGGCCGTCCTCGAGTGGAATGCCCGGAAGCGGGTGCGCCGGGACTTCCCGAAACCGGGGCGCCTCATCTCGACGCTGTCGATCGCGAAGCCGCTCACCCGGCAGATCCTGGGCTACCAGAAGGAGCTGATGGGCGCGGTGGAGGAGGCCATCGACCCGCTCGCCCAGATCGGCGGCGACGCCGTGGCGAACCGGTTCGGCGGCTACCAGGTCGGCGACATCGCTGCCCGGAGAGTGATCGATCGTATGATCTCTCAGCTACTCGGCGCGGCGCAGGACGCGTTCCGGCCGGCGCTCGAGAGGGGGCTTGGCCTGGCGCGTGACGTCACGGGGCGAGCCCGGGTAACGGCCTCGGAAGAGCAGCGCCTGCTCGACTGGCAGCTCGAGCGAAACGCCTCCTTCGTCCGCGGCAGCCTCGCTCGGGACCTGTACGCCGAGTTCCAGCGACTGATCCGGGACCCCGAGATCCCGCCGGCTGAAGTGGAAGACCGGATCCGGCAGCGCGGCGAGCGGATCGAGTCACGCGTCGACCTGTACGCGCTGAAGCTCTGGGGCCTCGGGCACCTTGGGTTCGCCGTGGAGTTCGGCTTCGCCGCCCGCGGGCTCCTGAAGGCGCCGACGGACACCGACTTCGTCAACTGGGTGCTCACGAGCAACGAGCCGTGCCCGGACTGCCCGTGGCTTGCCGACCGGGGGCCCTACGGGCCGACGAATCCGCTGCCAACCGTCCCGGGGCTCGGCGACTCGCAGTGCCGCACGAACTGCCTCTGCCTGCTCACGGCGGTCGAGCCGGGAGAGACGCCGTGATCGAGCGGATGGGCACGCGGAGCCTGCGGGCGCTGGCCGCCCTCGGCGGACCGGACGTTCCGTCCTCCCTGTTCCTCGGCCCGGTGCTCGTGCGCCAGCAGATCGCGTTGCACCGAGCCATGGCCAAGCAGACGGGTGCCGATCGTGGGCACGCCATGCGGGTGGCGGTCGAGAAGGCGATCCGCGCCGGGTACGACGCGTCCGGGCACGAGCTGGACCACGACCTGGATCGGGACGCGTACCGGCTCCTGCTGGATGACGGGCTGTCGGCTGTCTCGCGGCTGGCCCTGAGCGGCGACGACGAGCAGATCGTTGACGGGATCTGGAAGATCGGCCACCGGGCGTTCCTGGCCGGGCTCTCGGCCCGGCGGCTGTCAGTCCTGTGGGTGAGCACTCACGACGACGCGTGCGAGCAGTGCGCGGAGCTGGTGCTTGGCAGCCCGTACGAGCCCGGGGAGCTGAAGACCGTGCCTGGCGTCTGCGAGCGCTGCTCCTGCCTCCTGGTCGCCGACGTGGAGGACGCGTAGATGCGGGCATGGGTCGAGGACCCCCGCGACGTCGCCAGAACGACATGGGACTGGACGAGGCGTGCATGGCCACCCGCGGCTGTACGCTGATGCATCGAGGGGAGGGACGCTAAGGTGGGGATCGAGCACGTGTTCGAGAGCCTGGTCGACGACGGCGACGACACCAGCCTCGTCCGACCGTCCAACTGGAACGACGGGCACAAGCTCGCGGGCGGGGTCAGCGGGCAGGTCGTCATGCGGGATTCGTCCGTGTCGACCTACGGCCACCAGCTGTCCGACCTCCCGTCGCTCAACTACTTGTTCAACGGGTCGTTCGAGATCTGGGGCGCCGGCACGAGCACGTCCCCCACGAAGTGGGTGAACACAGGGGCGGGCAGCTCGGTTACGCGCGAAGCCTCGGCTGTGAAGCACGGATTGTATGCGGCCAACCTGACGCGATCAGGTGCCGACTGCGGCCTCCACCAGACGCCGTCTGACTTCCGTGGCTTCAACCCGGCGGCCTGGTGGCAGGGGAAGGTCGTCACGTTCGGGTGCTGGGTCAAGTGCAACACCGCGAGCCGGGCCCGGCTCAGCATCTCCGACGGCATCGGCGGCAGCTCATCCCCGTATCACTCGGGTGGTAACACCTACGAGTGGCTCCAGGTGACCCGGACGATCAACGGGTCAGCGACCCGAGTCCGGGTGCACTGCGAGGTCGACACCGGCAACGCCACGGCGACGTTCGATGGCGCCTGCTTGGTGACGGGCGTGCGCGTCGTCGACTACCTGCCGGAGCTGTGGCAAGGGCGGAAGTGCATCCTGGAGGCAGCCGCCATTAACTCAACCGGCGGTGGGCCAGGAGCAAACGTCACCACGTACATGACTGGGTCAACGGGGTTTAACAACTCCGAGTCTGGTGGCTCAGCCCGTATAGCGTATGTGCTTCCGTTCAATGGGGTGGCCCGCACGCTGACGGCCCGCGTCTCGGATGCGCCGGGGTCGGGCAAGAACTTCACCAGTACGCTTCGCAAGAACGGTTCGGATACAGCGCTGACGTGCGCGGTCAACGGGACGAGTTCTCAGGCCACTGACAGCACTCACGAAGTGGAGTGCGCTGCGGGCGACGATTGGCGCATCAAGTACGTGACTGACTCGGGTTCGACAGCGGGAGCCGTACCTCTCGTGACCTTCGAGTACGAGGAGATTCCCTAAAGGGGACCGCCTTCTCGCCGCCGCAGCAACACCATCGCCTTAGACGCGACGGGTTGCGGCGGCGCAGGTCAACGCGAGGGTCGGATCGTCAACCCGAGCGGGTGATTCCAGGAACGGTGCTCGGGCGCGGGCTCATCGGGAGGCAACGCGGGAATCTCCGCGGGTTTGGCAAGCTCCACGTAGCGCGCGTACAGCGCGGACGCGTTCTCAATGGCGTCTATGACGCGTCGCTCACGGTCACCAGCTACCCTTCCCATGGTCTCCCCTCCGGCCATGAAGCCTTCCATCGAGAGTGCTCCCTTGCGCGGGATTGGACCTGCTCAGGGGCAGAGTCTAACACGCGCGCCGAGAGAGATTTGGTTGGCTATAGATTCATCATGTGATATATCTGTAGGAGGGTGACCGTCGACCTGGTGAGGGAGGTGCCCATGCGTCGCGTCGTGATTCTGCTTCCCCTGGGGCTTCTGCTGCTGACCGCGATCGCGGAAGCGAAAGACCTGCCCTGGGCGACCGCCGATGCGCTGCAGCCGGACGTGACCGAGCGCCTCGACCTCGCGTGTCTGTGGTCCCCGGAGCAGCAGGTGATGGGGCTGGAGCTCGAGAAGGACGGCATGCGGTACCGGATGGTCACGAAGAACGGCCGCTGGGCGCTGTGGGAAAGGGGCGAGCACGAGCCCCACGCCTGGTACGGGACCCTCGGTGACGCGAACGTGCTCCGAGTCGAGTACGAGGCCCCGCTCGAGCAGGCCCGGCAGCGGTATCCAGCGCCCTGCAACTGGCTCGACCGGGGGCTGCAGATGCCGCGGCGGTCGGATGACACGATCCGGAGCTGAGGCGTGCGTGGAAACCGGGCGGCGGTACGGGCGGGTCAGGCGCGAGCGCGGCATGCGCCTTCGCTCCCGATGAAGAATCCGGCCTCGATTTGCCCGCGCGCGTGGTGCAAGGCGCCGCTCACGATGGTCAACGGCAGCTTCCGGTGCACCCGATGCTCCTACGCCGAGACGCGCCACACGCTCTGAGATGGCCGTCGTCGCGCGCCCCTGGCCTCGAGCTCGCCGCCGTCCCGGACGTCGTGTGGAGCCGGGCATGCTGATCCTCGCCGCCTGGTACTTCACCTTCTACGTGAGCTTCCTGTACGCGCGCGACCCGCGAGAGTGGACGGTGGTGCTGCCCACGCAGGCGACATGCGAGCGCGTCCGACAGGCTCTGATCAGCCAGCCGATCGGCGCCGTGGACAACGGCTGGCCGATCACGTCGGACCGCTGCCTGGAGCGGCGAGAAGCACCGAGAAGGGACTCGATGACGACCGCGCAAGAGCCGAGCGCGTAGGCCGCAACGGGCGGCCGGCACCCGTGTACGCGCGTGAGGCGGCCTTCGAGCGGGGACGAAACGGGGGCGGGGCAGATCGGCCTCCCGCCCAATCCCCGCGATGTCAGCGGAGGACCATGATGCGACGGATGTTGTGGGCCCTGGTGTGCCTGGTGGCGGTGGTGACGCCCGCCGAGGCGCTGAACCCGGAGATCCGAGACCTCGGCGACAACCGGTGGGTCAAGCTGACCTTGGCGCCCCGGACCATGCGCCGGTGCGTGGCGGCGCAGCTCGAGGCGACGGACTCGAGCCAGGTGTCCCCGCAGAGCCGAGTTCAGAACGGCATCCAGGTGGGCGTGGCGCAGGGCCGGTCCATGCTGTTCTACTTCGGCGGCGCGCACATCACCCACAGCTGCAACGACGTCGAGCTCTTCGACGTCGAGGCGGGCCGCTGGATTCAGGCCACCTTCCCCGAGCCCACGCGGGTCTCCGTCGGGACGATCAAGTCGGCGACGGCGACGACCCTGACCTTCACCGCGGTCAACGCGACGGTGACGAGCGACAGCGACATCCGGCCGCCCATGACGGTCTGCCGGATGAGCGGGTCGACCTGCGCGGAGCAGCGAGAGGTGGCCAGCTACAGCCACGCGACGCGGACCGTCACCCTCAAGACAGCGTGGACGACGGTGCCCCAGGCAGGCGCGTCCTACATCGTCTACCAGATGCCGGGCCTGCACGGGGGCGGGGTCGAGGGCGGCGGCTACACGACGGTGCTGACGGCGACCGGCCGCCCGATGGTCGAGCACCTGCAGGACTATGCCAAGTGGGATCCGGCCGGCGAGCGGTTCATCGTCCTGACGCACGCGGGCACCATGGCGTTCTCGCCGGCCGCGAAAACGTGGACCAAGATCGCCGGGACCGAGCCCATGGGCAACGTCTCGTACAACTCGCTCCTGCACTACGATCCGGACCTCGCCGCCCTTCCGGGCAGGCTTGGGTTCATCGCGCTGAACGGCACGGCGCCGCCCTGGGGGAAGTGGACCCTGACGACTGAGGGATGGAAGGTTCGCGGCGGGTTTCCGTCCGGCCTGCCATCCGTGCAGTACCGATTCCTGAGCAGCGCGTACCTTCCGGACCTGAAGCGCCACCTGATCCAGTTCTCGCCCATCGGCGGGGACGGCGTGCCACGCTTCTACCTGTACGACGCCGTGGCTGACGCATGGGAAGCGCTGCCCGAGGTCGCGGCGCAGGTCGGCTCGGGCTCGTTCGACTCGCTCGCCTACGACGTCCATAACCGGCGGATCGTCGGGATCAAGCACACGAACCCGATCCGAGCCTGGGTCGGGAACCTCACGGTCAAGCCCTCCGTCTGGGCGCCGCTCGACTTCGGGACCCAGGCGATCCCGCGGCAGCCGGCCGCCCTCCCGTCCGGCCTCCTCCGGTACGACCCGGTTCACCGGGCGTTCCTGTTCCTGTGGCAGGGGTCCGGGTCCGGCTTCACCGGGGGTGACACCGAGACCTGGGCCTACCGCCTGGCCGTCACGGCGCCACCCCCTCCGCCACCGCTGGCCCCGACGGCGACGTTGACGGCAGAGCCAATGACCGTGGCGTTCAGCGGTACCGCTGCCCTGACCTGGACGTCGACTGGGGCTGAGACGTGCATGGCCTCGGGCGGCTGGAGCGGTCCGAGGGCGCCGGCAGGGAGCGAGATGTCGCCGACCCTGACGACCGAGACGACGTTCGGGCTGAGCTGCGCCGGCCCGGGAGCGACGGCCACGGCGTCCGTGACGGTCGCGGTCACGCCGCCGCCGGCGGACGACTTCGCGCGGCGCTGCGCGGCGCCCGGCGTGGTCCGGTGCTTCAGCTTCGACTCGCAGGCCGAGACGGCGCCCTACCTCGATGCGGGGGCTTCTACGCCCGTGGTCGACACCTCCATCAAGGCATCCGGCGCGGGATCCCTGAAGATGACGATCCCGTCGAACAGTGGCGCCAACACCTCGGGTGCCTTCCAGATGGACTTCACCCCCGGCAGCCTGCCGTGCCGACGCACCGACTGCCCCGGGCCCTACGACGTCCAGTTCGGGGAGGGAGAGGAGTTCTACGTGCAGTGGCGGCAGCGGTTCTCGCCCGAAGTCCTGACGACGCCGTACAGGACAACGGACGGGCGCACCGCCACTCCCAAGCTGGCGATCATTGGGACCGGCGATCGGCCCGGCATCCCGGCGTTCTCGTGCACGCCACTCGAAATTGTCCCGTATGCATCCGAGGGGACGCCTGCCGTCCCGATGTTCCCGAAGCTGTATCACTCGTGCGGTGCGAAGGACGGCCAGTACGAAGGGCTCCTGGAGGTCGTGCCGCGGCCAGGATTCAGCACGCCAGACTATCGCCTGCAGAACGCCGTTCGGGACAACGGCCGACCGCTCGATCCGACCCTGAACTGTCTCTACACCGCGCCGGGCGTGCCGCCCTGTGTGTCGTTCAAGCCCAAGCAGTGGATGACGTTCCAGCTCCACGTGAAGATCGGCACGTGGTATCGCAACACGCGCACCTATCGCCACGACAGCACGATCGAGCTCTGGGTGGCGGAAGAAGGCCAGCCGTCTCGGCTGGTCATGCGCTTCGATCCCACGATCGACCCATCCTGCGCCGCGGCGAACGCAGGCCGGAGCGCCCCGACGTGTCAGACGGGTTGGGACCTGTTCAATCCCGGCGACGGGTCGAAGTACGGCAAGGTCTGGCTCCTGCCGTACATGACCGGGAAGGATCCGACGCAGGCCCACCCGGTCGGCTACGTCTGGTACGACGACCTGATCGTCTCCCGCAACCGGATCGCCGACCCTGCGGTGTCGCCCGATCCGGGACCGGAGCCCGAGCCGGAACCAGCGCCCGCGCCGGACCCTGAGCCGGCTCCGGTGCTGGCCCCGGTGCTGAGCGGGGAGTTGTCGGCTGCGGTCGTCCAGGTGGTCCGCGGCCGGTTGACCGTGAGCTGGCCGAGCCTCCACAAGCCGGCGACGCCGATCCTGCACTACCGGGTGATCAAGGTCGTCGACGGCGAGGAGCAGGCGCCGGTGATCGTCGGGGAGCCGGCCGACCACGGGACGGCCTCGCTGGTTGATGTGCTTGACGGCCAGCAGGATGTCGACCGGTGCTACGTGGTCGTCGGGGTGCTCGAGGGGCGCGAGACCCCGCCGGCCGCCCTGTGCTGGCGCGTGCCAGCCCACGTGTCGGTCCAGCCATGAAGAGCTCCTGGGTGCCAGAGGTCTCTGTCGTCGTCCCGGTGCGGCCAGGAGACGACCCAGGGCCCACGATCAGCAGCCTGCTTCACGACGGGGAGGAGATGGACCTCGAGCTGGTCGTCGTCGTCGACCGGGACCTGCGCGGGGCGTCCTGGGCGCGCAACCGCGGAGCGGAGATCGCGCGAGGCCGGTACCTGCTGTTCTCGGATGCGGACGTGCTCTGGGAGCCCGGGGCGGTCGTCGCGCTGCGCGAGGCGTTGCAGCACGCGCTGGACGACTGGCGGCGAGCCGCCGACGCCTCGGCGCTCGAGCCCGGCTACGCCTACGGGATGTACGCGATGGACGGCGCGATCTACTGCCGGCAGGACTGGGACCCCAGCGCCCTCCGACGGGGTAACTACATCTCGACGATGAGCCTGGTGCGGAGGGACGTTTTCAGGGGATGGGCCGAGGACGTGCCAAGGCTGAACGATTGGGCTCTGTGGCTCGACCTGATGTTCCGCGGCTACCGCGGGGTGTGGCTCCCAAGAGTGCTCTTCACGACGAAGCGGCGGAAGGGAATCACGTTCGACGGGCCCGTCAGCTACGAGGAAGCCGAGCGCCTCGTTACGCGGAAGTTCGGGCTCGATGGAGCTGATCGTGCTGCGCGCACGGCGTGAGGAGAAGCCGCAGGTCGTCCTCCCGCATGGAGCGAACTGCGTGTGCATCGCGTGCCGGCTCGAGCGGACCGAGGCGAAGCCAGCCGGCCCGAAGACGTCGGCCGGGCCCGCACGATCGAAGCGTCGACCGAAGTCGCGATGACCGGCCCCACGATCCTCGGCGACGCGCTATTCATCGGGTTCCCGGAGTATCGGGCCGCGATCGAGGCGCGCCCGTGGCTGCTGGCGATCATCCGGCGCCTGAGCGCGCTGGCGCCGAGCAACGTGGCGATCGTCAGCGAGACGGTGGTGATCAACCTCGAGTCGTGCCCGGATGACGAGCTCCGGCAGCTGGTCGCCACCGAGCACTGGCGCCCGCCGCAGGTCCCGGCGCAGGCGGTGTAAGCGCATGGTCATCGGGCTGACCGGGCATTTTCACGCCGGCAAGGACGAGGTGGCCCGGCGCCTGGTGGCACGGTACGGCTTCCGGCGCCACGGATTCTCGGATGCGCTGAAGGGCGAGGTGCGAGATCGCCTGGGGCGGACTCTTGTCGCCTACGTGCTGGAGCGGGCGCATCTGATGCGTGTGGATCCGCCGGCGGACATGGAAGCGGAGATCCGGCGGTTGCTCTACATCCAGCGCACACCGGTGACCCGCGCGCTGTTGCAGGAATGGGGCACAGAGCTTCGCCGCGCCGAGGACGAGGACTACTGGGTCAAGGCGCTGTGGGCGACGGTCGACTCGATCGAGGACGTGCCCAAGATCGTCATCGCCGACACCCGGTTCCCGAACGAGGTCGACTCGGTTCGGAGCCGAGGTGGTCTGCTCGCCCGGGTGGTCCGACCCGGCTTCAGTGGCAACGACCACGCAAGCGAGCACTACATCGACGGCCTGAGCGTCGACCACGAGTTCCGCAACGACGGGACGCTCGAGGAGCTCTGGGCCCGGGTCGACGCCTGGGCCGAGGCGCACGTGCGGTGATCCGGCTCGAGCGACAGCCACTTACGCCCGACGTGTTCGACGAGCAGTGGCGCAGGGTCGACGTGCCGCCCGCCTGGACCGCCGACGAGGCGCGCCTCGAGTACGTGCTCAGGGACCTTGCCCCTGACGCCTCGGTGCTGGATGTCGGCTGCGGGATCGGCGGGTTCTTACCGGAGCTCCTGCAGCAGCGACCCGGGCTCCGGCTGACCGGCCTTGACGTCTCGCCCTGGGCGATCGAGCAGATGCGCCGACGGGCGCCCGCGATCACCTGGGTCGAGGGCGACGCCGCGGCGCTCCCATTCCCGGATGGGGCGTTCACGATGGTGGTCGCGGCCGACCTGCTGGAGGTGGTGCCAGACCCGCGCGCCGTCGTCGCGGAGATGGCGCGGGTCACCGTGAGTCGGCGCAACGGGATCCTGAAGATCATCTCCGCGACACCCAGGCGGGCCGAGCGATACGAGAACGGGCCGTGGACGTTCGAGGAGGGGGACATCGAGTCGATGTTGACTCAGCACTGCCACACGGTCGGAGTCCGGTGGACGTCGACCCGACGCTTCTACACCGGGCGAAGAACGTGAGTTGGCCAAGCGCCCGGGGATCCGCTGTCGGTGGTGCAGCTGGAAGACCGACCCGTGGGCGCCGGGTCTCCTGCCGCCGTGGTCGCAGGTCCGGCGGCACGTGCGGATCAAGCATCCGACCCAGTGGGTCCGGATCAAGGCGCGCGAGAGGGAACCATGAACGTCGCGATCTATTCGCTGACGCGTGACCGCCTTGAGTTCACGCAGCACTGTTTTCGGACGCTCTGGGACAAGGCGGGCTACCCGTTGGACCACTACGTGCTCGACAACGGTTCCGAGGATGGGAGTCCGGCGTGGCTGCGCGAACAGCGGGAGGCAGGCCGGATTCATGAGCTGGTCGAGCTCCCGAGGAACGTGGGCGTCAGCATCGGATCGAACGCGATGCTCGGGATGATCGCGCAGTTGGGCCGGTACGACCTGGTCGGAAAGGTCGACAACGACTGCGAGGTCCTGACCGACGGGATCCTCGAGAAGCTGGTGGCCTGTTTTCGAGATCAGCGGCGGTTCGCGGAGAAGATGGCCCTGTCGCCGCGGGTGAGCGGGATCATCAACCAGCCGGCGCGGATCCGCCGCATGGGGCGCGGCGGATTCATCGTAGGGGTCACGGGCATGATCGGCGGGCTCTTCCACCTGGTGCCCTGGGAGGTCTACCGGGAGTGGCGCTACCCGGAGGACCTGCCGTTGGCCAGTGGCCAGGACGATGCGTTCTGCGGCTGGCTCACCGGGCACGGCGTCGCGGTGGGCTACGTCGAGGACCTGGTGGTCAGGCATTACCTGGGCACAGATGCCCAGGCGCTCCGGTATCCGGAGTACTTCAAAAGGAAGTGGATCGAGGAGAGGACGCGGCCTGATGGCACGGCTGTCTGAAGCGCGGCTGGGCTACCTAGCCGGGCTGATCGACGGCGAGGGCGGACTCTCGATTCAAAGATCGACAGGCAACCCGAGAGCTAGGACGCCGCAGTTCGAGGCTCGTCTGACGTTCACGATGGGCACGGAAGAGCCACTGAAGACGGTTTGCGGGTGGTTCGGTGTTGAGCCGAAGCGACATAGCTACCCGTCGCATCGCGGTAAGATTCGATGGCGTTGGGATGTTGGAGAGACTGTCCTCGGATCGCTGCTAGATGATGTGCTGCCGCATCTGGTGTTGAAGGCGGCACCTGCGGTCGCTCTTCTTCGTTTTCTTGCTGTCAAGCAAGATGTGTTGCCTGGCCGTGGTCGTGATAAGGGCGGCAGGTATGGAACGGCGTCGCCGGAGGCCATCGCCAGGCTCGAAGGAATGTACTCTGAGTACCGCAAAGTCTGGCCCGGGCGGAAGGGTACGACGGCCAGGAAGTGGCGTGAGGAGCGGACGAGGCCCGATGGGACACGCGTCTGAGGCGTGCCAGGAGCAACGCATCACGGTCCTCGATCTCGACGATTTCAGCGTCGTCAACCACCGGCTCGATCTCCTGGACCGGCTGAAGGCGATGAAGCCGGACCTGAAGATCACGCTGTTCTCGGTGCCGGCTCCTGTCGGCCGAGAGCTCGAGGCCGGCGTCGAGTTCCTGCGTGAGGTGAAGGCGCAGCGGCCGTGGCTGGAGATCGCGCTCCACGGGTTTCGCCACACCTACTTGGAATGCCGCGACTGGGACTACGAGCGGGCGCTCGACGTGCTGCTGCAGGCGGAGGCGACAGCCGTCTTCGTGAACGGGTTCAAGGCGCCGTACTGGCAGACCTCGGACGGGCTCTACCGCGCGCTGGAAGCACGAGGTTGGTGGATCGCGGACCACGAGCGGAACAACGCCAAGCGGCCGTCAACCCTGCCGGTGTACCTGTTGGACCGGCCGGGCCGTGTGCACGGCCACATCCAGAACATCGGAACCAACGGACTCGAGGAGCTGTGGGACGTCTACGCTGGGCTCGAGGGACCGTTTGCGTGGGCGTCCGAGGTGATGGCGGGGAAGGCTGATGCTTAGGCGGAACACGCTGAAGATCGGGGAAGTAGTTGATATGACCCCGCTGGGTGAGAGCCTGGCAGCCGTGAGAGGACTGTTACGGTCGCTGGGCGAGGTACGTGACGTGTTCAACCCAGGCCGGCGGAATGAGCAGGTGTACGCCCGCCGGGAGATGGGTGGATCCGAGTGGTGGCCGACGAAAGCCTGGAAACGGCGAGAATGACGCCGCCCATTGTTGACGTCATCACGCCGACCTTGAACCAGGCGGACATGACGCTCGCGTGTCTCAGGAGCCTGTCGGCCACGGTCCCCGCGCGGACCTCGGTCCGGCTGATCTGGATCGACAATGGGTCGACGACCGTGGACCGGTATCGGGTCCTGGCGTACCTCGAGACGGAGCGGATCCAGCACCTCCGGTTCTGGCTGCCCGAGAACCTCGGGTTTGTGAAAGGCACGAATCTCGGGATCGCCGCCTCGACGGCGCCGTTCCTGCTCCTGCTCAACAACGACACCGAGCTGCCGCCGATGCCTGGCGAGGACTGGTTGAGCCGCCTCCTCGAGGTCTTCGAGCTGGATCCGAAGATTGGCCTGGTCGGGCCCCGCTCAACCTCCGACCAGCAGTGGCAGGGGCGTGTGCCGACAGGCCAGGGCTATCGAGTGCTGGCCAGCAACGCGATGCTCGCGTTCTTCTGCTGCCTGATCCGGCGCCAGGTCATCGAGCAGGTGGGGTACCTGAGCGAGGAGTATCGGTCCGGTCTCGGGGACGACGACGACTACTGCGAGCGCGCCAAGCGTGCCGGCTGGAAGCTGGCGCTCCGTGAGGACGTGACTGTCGTGCACCACCACCGGACGACGTTCAAGGCGGTCTACGGCGCGGAGGAGCTCCAACGATACCAGCAGGAGAACCTCGCGCACTTCCGACGGAAGTGGCGCGTGAAGTAGCCTCACGAACCAGAGTTCCAAGACCGATACCACCACCTCCCAAGCCACCTCCGCCGCCGCCTCCTCCAGCCGAGAAGGAGTTCGGCGGCCAGTGCTGCCGGCGAGGAAGTGGCTCAGCGGGTTACATCAACTCAGCCCGCAGCATCGACCATTGGCGCGTCAGGATTTCGAGCTCCTCCAGGATCTTGCCGGGATTCTCACGCCTATCTAGGTCGAGGATACGGAGCATCGCTGGAACGAGCTTCTGCTGAATCCCCGCGTAGACGGGTGCGACCTGGTCCTCATCCGGAACCAAACCTTCCAGACGCCACGCCAGATCTTGAAGTATCGATCTGAACACGAAGAGGGGTAGGGCGAAGCCGCTTGTTTCTTGGAGGCTCGCCAGATCCGCGACAACGTCGTAGATCTGACGCAGGCTCGCCAGTGCGTGCAGGCGGCCGCGAAGGCGAGCCTCCTGCTCGGCGTTAATCGGTCAGGAGCTCCTTGTAGGATAACAAGCGCTGCACATCGTACGTGCACAGCGCTTGAGAGCCGCCTTCCTCCCGGTCGACCAGAACCAGAACCGCAGCGACCGCGGCTCCCTGTGCCTCGACCGCTTGGGTCGCCTTCTGGACCGACTTCCCCGTGGTCATGACGTCGTCGACGATCACGACGTTCCAGCCGGCTTCAATACTGCCCTCGATGAGTTGTTGGGTGCCGTGAGCCTTCGGCTCATCTCGGACCACGAAGACTGGCAGGGTCCAACCACCCTCCCGGAGAGCGCGCTGAGACACCGCGACGGAGAGGGGCGCGGCGCCGATCGTCAGCCCACCGATCGCGTCGACCTTCCTGCCAGCTCGATCCATCGCCTTGAGGCGCTCGAGCATCCACTTCGATGCGAGCTCAAGCCCACGGGGACTTGCCAACGTGGTGCGCTTGCAGTCGAAGTAGTAGTCGCTGACCTTCCCGGAGGCGAGAACAAAGCGGCCCTTGAGGAGTGAGTTCGAGCGCAGGATTCCCAGTAGCTCGGCCCGGTCATCCATCCATCACCTCCAGCTTGTGCATCGATTCACAACGCCGCCAGTTTGGATGGTACGCCGCTTCCACCGCCAGCACAACGAGAGGAGACGCCTGCGGCCTCACGACGGGCCGGGCCTGGCCATCCTAGAGTCCTTGACCAGGAGCGCACTGCTCGCACACCACCAGCACACTAAGAAGCATAACCCCTACCAGGGGTGTCAAGGAGAATCTTCAGGCGCAGCAGGTTGGGCCTGCCGAGGTTGTCCTAGGCTGCGTCAAGCGCGGCCTGGAGCCAGCGCAGATCCGCGATCGCCTGATCTCCGTCGACAAGGACGCCGGTAGTGCTCCTGCCTACTTCACTCCCGCGTCTGCGAAGTCCGCCGGCCGGGGACGTGTTCCCCGGAGGAGCCAGCTGTTCTCGCGGACCTTCCAGGCGCCGTTCACCTTCAGAACCTCCACCGGCTCCGGCTGGAAATCGACCCACTGAGTCCAGCGGCCGCGCTGCCGGAAGACGCCGCGCCCCACGGGGTCGCCATCCAAGAGCAGCCCCCCCCCTCTCCCACCTCACGGCAGGGCGCTCGCTTGAACCAGACCTCACCCGCCCATTCGATCCCGTTCAGCCGATCCGACTCGCCGATGGCGTACGAGCGGACGCGGTCCACCGCGAACTCCCGAAACTGGCTGAGAAAGCGAACGGGCGCGGCCGTGCTCCCCGTGGTTCGGGCCGTGATCCAGCCGTCCTTCGCCTTGATCCAGTGCTCCTGCACGGCGGCGAGGGCTGCGGCTTGCGCTTCCCGTTCCTCGCCCGACGTCTTCCTTACCGCGGGCGACGCCTGGCTGGCGGCGCCGGCAGGGCTCGGCAGTGGCCGGCGGGCCCGACTCGGCCGGCCCGGAGGCGGACTTCTTCAGGACGCCCAGGAGGGCGCCTCCGCTGAGCGAGCCGTCGTCGTTGATGGTGAAGTCGATCCGCTCGCCTTTGGGCGAACAGTCGAGCATCAGCTGGTCCCCGTGGACCTCGTAGGTGCAGGCAAAGCGCTCGCCCATGAGCATGAAGGCCGCCTTACCTCTAGGGTTAACTGACCCACTACCGCGCCTCGCACTGTCTTGACGCAGCGAGCGATCAGTGCTCTACTCCCTGACACGAGGACTAGTGATGAAAGGTCGCTGGCGGGTGCTCGGTGCAGGTCTCGTGGCAGGGCTCCTTGGCATGCCCGTCGGGGGCGCCCTTGCGGCGCCTCCGGTGTCAACGATCGAGATCCCTGGGATTGAGTGCGATAACCCTCCTGTGGGTGATCCTCAAGTATGCACGCCGCAGTTCAGGCCGCGACGACCAAAACCGGACGGCGTGCTGCGGGTCCAATATACTGCTGCGATCACCCACTGCTCAAATGTGAGTGTGCAGATTTTCCTCGACAACGTCCTGGTTCAGACGACCCCGTTCCTCGCCCCGGGCCAGTCCTCCGAGCTGTTCGACCTGAGCAGTCAGCTGCCGAGACGCAAGCCCAAGCTTGCGCTTCAGGCCGTCGGTCAGGTTGGGGGCTGCAATGCTGGACGGCTCGCCTCCTGGGCGGGAACGTTGCACCTCGAGACTCAGTAGTTTCCCATCGGTGTGGCCGCGTCACCACGCACCATTGCGCGATGCTCAAGCTCTACCTGGACTGCTGGCTGCCCTCGACGCCCACCCCCGAGACCGGTCCGGCGTGGTGATCGGCTCCCCGACGACGACCACGGCCGGCGCCTGCATGCCATCGTGCAGGCGGACGGCGATGTCAGCGATGCCGAGCTGATCGCTCACCTCGCGTAGCGCACCGTCCCCTACAAGATCCCGCGTACCCTCGAGCGCACCGCCGAGCCCCTCTGCGACGACGCGGGCAAGGTAAGGCACACCGCCCTCCGCGCCGACCGCTTCCTGAGCTGGGCGCCTGCGCCCGGGCGGGGCGGGCGCCGGGTCGACCCCTCGTGCGCCGACCCGTAGGGACCGGACCGTTGTGGTCTGCCGCGCGGCCTGCGGTGATGGCCCGGTGCCCATGGCACAATGACGCGATGACGGCGCCGCATCCCACCCCCGTTCCCCGCTTCCTCTACGGCACCGCCTGGAACATCGGCTCCTGGAGCGGCAGCGTCCGAGTCCGGCACATTACGTCATGGTGACGAGGGGCAGGGGCGGGGCGACCGCCGCTGGAGGCAGCCTAAGGTTACGCCTTACCTCCGGGTCTGAGATCGAGCACGATCGGGGCGCCTGCAGGGGTGGGTGTACGTGCCTTCCAGCTTCGGGGCCCTCGTTTCCAGCGGCCGTGAGCGCCAATGCGAGGGCAGTGAGCAGCAGGATTCGGCAAACGACCGGGCCGTTCATGCAAATTCTCCTCGAGGAGTATCCGCGCGGTCGCCTCCGGGCGCCTTGTCTCGCGCGGACACGCCCCTGACTTCGTCCTCGACGCTCAAGGTACTGGCGTCCACGAAGGACCAGATGTTGCGCTAGGGTCGGGCAGGCAGTCAAGGGCCCCGGGTGGCGCACTGGGGCTGGCGGCCCCGAGCGCGTCGACCAGCGAGGACCAGGGGCGGGACCGGGGTTCTTCAAGGAGCTCCGCCGGCTCGCTAGGAACGGCCGTTGAGCTCTCGAAGATGACGATCCGGCCGAGCGTGCTGGTGGCTCTTGTGGCAGTGTACGGAATCCAGACACTCCGCGGCGCAAACCCCTTCGTGTAGAAACTCACGTCTTTTCGCTTAGTTCTGACGACGGGCGCAAAAACGTCTCCATGTAGTAGAGGGCTGAATTGGCCCAAGGCTCTCTGGAGGTGTGGCGTGGTGAAGAAGAAGCGCGTCAAGAAGCTGGGGCGGGTCAAGACGACCGGAGCCGGCCGGTACGAGGGGACGAAGTAAGGATGCCGATCCCGCGACCGGGGAGTGACGAGAGCCACGACGACTTCATGGACCGTTGCATGGGCGACTCCGTGATGACGGACGAGTACCCGGAGAGCGACCAGCGCGCCGCGGTGTGCCAGCGCGCCTGGGATGCCCGCGGCGCCAGCGCCGGCCTCGACGGGGCGAAGGTGGCCTCCCTGTGGGTCGAGCGGGACGCGGAGTTCGACGGCTTCGGCGGCAAGACCGTCAAGCTCACTGGCACGCTCTCCGCGAAGGCGGCCTCGCCGGGCGACCTCGAGATCATCAACAGCTACGCGGTGAAGGCGCTCACCGAGGACGAGGTCGCGATCTACGAAGGCCACGTCGCGAACAGCCGGATCGACCGGGACGGCGAGCGGTTCAACGAAGACGTCCTCGCCGACTTCGCCGACTCGCTGCCTGGGAAGTCGCTCCTGGTGGGCCACGACTGGACGGGGCCCGGTGTTGGCCGGTTCTTCAAGGCGTGGCTGGTGGAAGAGGACGGGGCTATGTGGCTCCGGGGCGCCTTCTACCTGCTCAAGAAGGACCCGGACGCCCAGGGGCTGATCACGAAGATCGACGGCGGCGTGGCGTGGGCCCTCAGCGTCGGCTTCAGCTGCCCGGACCGGATGCTGATGACGGGCCGGGAGGGGTCGATTCTCTACGCCGAGTACCGGCGCGGGCCGAACGGGGAGCGCGCCGAGGCAATGGAGGCGAGCCTGGTCTTCCTCGGCGCCCAGTTCGATGCGCAGATCGCACGCAAGGCGGCGATGGAGATGGCCCAGCACGTGCGCAAGCACGCGGGGAGGACGCACCCGATGCATCCGGACCAGAAGAAGAGCCTGGTGGCGAAGTTCAGTGAGCTGATCGACGGCCTGTTCGGTGCGGCGCCGGCTCCGGACGGTGCGAAGTCGGTCGTCCCTGATGGCGGGGGTGGGACCGTGAAGACGAAGCCGTGCCCCGGAGCGGGCAAGGCGAAGGCCGGCACGAAGGGCAGGAAGAACGACGGCATGACTCCGGACGGGACGCCGTGCTCGTGCGACCCGGACGCTGACGACTACGACCCGGAGTGCGAGTGCGGCAAGGCCGCGAAGGAGGGAGACGAGATGGACCCGAAGGTCATCGAGCAGCTGCAGGCCGGGATCGCGGAGCTCGCCGAGGCGATCAAGGGGCTGAAGGCCGAGATGTCGAGCCTACTCAGCTGGAAGACCCAGGCCGAGGAGACGATCGGCAAGCTCGCGAAGGACGCCGACGAGTTCGGCGAGGCTGGCGACAAGATCTTCGACCGTCTCGAGGCGGTCGAGGCCGTGCTGTCGACGCCGAAGTCGGCCAAGGGCGACGAGGGCGGGACTGGCGACGGCAACGGTGACGGCAAGAAGGGGCGCAAGGGCGCGTTCGGCAACATGATCCTGCCGAGCGAGTACCACCGCCGGTAACCACGCGACCAAGCGATCGATCCACGGAACGATCGAAGAGACAGCTGAGGAGGGGCGAGCGATGAGCCGAGGGATGCTGGGCAACAGGCGGCTGCTGGAGCGGGCGGGGGCGAAGGCGGCGATCGACACGGACGTGTTCGGGGCGATGGACGTCAACGGGGGACACCTGTACCCGGAGCAGGCCGATCGCTTCATCGACTACGTGATCGACCAGTCCGTGCTGTTCAAGGACGGGATCCGGGTGCGCCGGATGAAGGCCGACAGGGCGGACCTCGACAAGATCGCGGTCGGGACCCGGGTGCTCCGGGCCGCGCAGGAGGGGGTCGCGCCGACCGACCTGGTGGGGGTGACCGCCTCGAAGCGGCAGCTCTCGGTCACCGAGGTGATTATGCCCGTCGACGTCACGTTCTCGTTCTTCGAGGACAACATCGAGCGGGAGAACTTCGATGATCACCTCATGCGGATGATGGCGACCCAGCTCTCCAACGATCTCGAGGACCTCGCGATCAATGGTGACGACGGGTCGGTGGACGACTTCATCGGGATCGAGGACGGCTGGCTGGAGCTCCTCAAGGACGCCGCGGACAACATCTTCGACACCAACGGCGGGACGGACTTCCGCAGCGCGGTGTTCCCGGGGATGCTGACTGCGCTGCCGGCGAAGTTCAAGGCCAACAAGCGCAACCTCCGGTACTACACCTCGGTGAGCAACGAGGAGGCGTACCGGTTCCAGCTCGGGCAGCGGCAGACCCAGGGCGGGGACCAGATCCTGCTCAACGGGCAGCCGTCCACCTACGACGGCATCCCGGTGGTCGGCGTGCCGTTCATGCCGAACACACATCACCTGCTCACGATCCCCGACAACCTCGTCTTCGGCATCCGCCGGGACGTCAACCTCGGGATATTCAAGCACGAGCGCAAGCGCGTGTACGAGTACACCTGGACGCTCCGGATCGACTACCAGGTGGTGGAGACCGACGCGGCCGTCCTCGCCTACAACTCGTAGCCGAGGATCTCCCGCAGGAGTGAGCGAACCGGGGCGGCCCTCAGCGGGGCCGCCCCGCTGCAGACGAGGAGGGTGGGATGGCCGAGAGTCAGTTCATGGCGAACCCGTTCCTGCCGGACAGCGACGGCGGCAACCGCGGCGGGTACGGGCAGCTGTTCTTCAGCCTGGCGGCCGGCGCCGGGTCAGGCTCGAACATCACGGTGTCGGACACCGATGGCCACGGAGCGACCCGGAGCATCAAGCCGGGCGACAAGATCCTGGTGGTGCTCAACCTCACGGACGCCACGAAGCAGACCGTCACCGCTATCGGCTCGGGCAACATCAAGCTCGCCGAGGTGACGACCGGAGACACCCTGCTCGTCGTCTGGATGAGCAAGAGGCTGACGTAGTGGCCCTCGCGTTCACGCTCACGTCCGTTGCGGTCAGCGGGACCAACGTCGAGGTCGTCGAGCACGACTTCCGAGGCGTTGGTCCCGTGCGGTTGACCGTCAAGAACACCGGGGGGCAGGCCCTCTCCGCGTGCTCCGTGCAGAATCGTCCCTACACCGAGGGGCCGGCCGCAGTCATCGACTCCACGACCTTCGCGACGCTCGGCGCCGGCGCGACGGCCGGGCTGGTCATCGCCGAGCCGGTCGAGCGGCTGCGGATCCTGGCGTCCTGCGCGGCCGGGACGACCCTCGCAGTCTCCGTCAACACGCCGGTCGATTGAGGCCGTGGCGGTGACGCCATCGAACCCGCCTGCCATGTCGAAGCTCCTGTTCGGAGCCGGAGCGCACGACGGGCCGGCCTGGTACCGGTGCGAGCTGCCGGCGCGGTGGCTGCGCGCCGCGGGGGTGCCCGCAGCGGTGAAGTACGACGTCGTGACCCCGCAGGACTTCGAGGGCGTGACGGCCGTGGTCTTGCAGCGGACCCGGTCGCCCCAGGCGCCGGCGGCGGTTCACGAGCTCCGGCGCCGCGGGGTCCTGGTCGCCTACGAGCTCGACGACGACATCTGGAGGATGCCGGAGTGGAACCCGCTCCGGCGGCACTTCACCAAGGACGTTGTGTTCCAGATGGAGCGCGTGATCGCGGCCTGTGACCTCGTGATCGCGACGACGAACGAGCTGGCCGAGATCTTGTACCGGATCAACCGCGAGGTGCGGGTGATCCCCAACGGGATCGACCTATCGCTGGTGCCGGCGCCAGCGCAACAGCCGCGCGAGACCGTGCGGATCGGCTGGGCCGGGAGCGGGACCCACGAGGGCGACCTGCGGATGGCGGAGGCGGCGCTCAAGCGCGTCCTCGAGCTGCGCCCGGAGGTCCGGCTCGTATTCCTCGGGTGGGCGCCGCCGTGGACCAAGGGGGTCGAGCGGGTCGAGCAGCACAAGTGGGTGGCGGCGGATCAGCTGTATCCGCGTCTGGCGGCGCTCGACCTGGACCTCGCGATCGCGCCGCTGGCCGAGCACCGGTTCAACTTCTCGAAGAGCCCCGTCAAGCTGATCGAGTACGGCGCGCTGGGGCTGCCGGTCGTGGCATCCGACGTCGGGCCGTACCAATGCATCGAGAACGGGGTGACCGGATACCGGGTGAAAGACAACCGGACGGATCTCTGGGAGTCGCTCCTGCTGGAGCTGATCACCCGGGTGAGTGACCGCCTCGAGATTGGCGTGCGGGCCCGGGCGTGGGTCGAAGCGAACCACACGATGGACCAGGTGGGGCCGGAGTGGAAGCTGGCGCTGCGATGTGGGGCGCCGGTGAAGCTGGCCGAGGTGGTCGCCTGATGCCGACCCAGGCCGGGTACACCACCGTCGAGGACCTCCGGGCCGAGGGCGTGCCGGACAGCGTGTCCGACGCTCGCCTGGTGGCGCTGGGCACGATGGCCAAAAGCTACATCGATCGCCAGACCGGGCTCTGGTTCGACCTGCGGACTTTCAGCGGATCCGGGGCGCTGATCCTGGAGGGGCGCGGGACGCCGATCCTGGAGCTGCCGGCGCCGGCCAAGGCGATCACGGCGTTCCGGGTCGATGGCCAGGGCGTGAACGCCTCCGAATACGTGGTCTACAGCCGGCGGCCGGAGACCGGGGCTGACGACTTCTGGTACCCGCGGATCGAGTTCCGATCGCTCCTGCGCTTGGAGCGGGCCTTCGGGCCCCAGCTGGCGAAGACGTTCGCCGCCGACGTCCAGAACATCGAGCTCGAGGGCAGCTTCGGGTTCGTGGAGGCCGACGACACGGCGCCGGTGGGGATCCAGCGGGCGTGCGCGCTCCTGGTGATCGGCACGATGAGGCCGCTGACGCAGGGGAGCAGCGGAGCGGCGGTGAAGTCCGAGACGCTCGGGAACTACAGCTACACGCTGGCTGATGGGGTCTTCACGAACGTCCTGACGGGTAACCCGGAGCTCGGGATGCTGCTCGGCCAGTACACGCGGGTGCCGGCCATGGTGGGGCTGTGAGCTTCGCGGGGCTCCTGGACAAGGCGGTGACGGTGGAGCGGGAGGACGTAACGCGGACCCGCAGCGGCCAGACGTCGCGGTCCTGGGCGCCCGTGGCGACCGGGGTGCCGTGCTCGATCCAGCAGGCGGCTGGGCAGCGCGTGACGTCGGAGCAGGGCGTCAGGGTCGAGGCCGGCTGGCGCGGGTACTTCCTGCCCGGGGTCGACGTCGCGCTGGGCGACCACCTGGTCGACGGCACCCGCACATACGAGGTCGTGCTGATCGAGGACATTCGCGGCCACCACCTGCAGGCCGCGCTGAAGCAGTGGACCGGCTGATGGCGCACGTCAAGGTCGACCGACAGGCGGTGCTGGGGGCGATCGACAAGATCGCCTTCACGGCGGTCCGCCGCGTGGCCATCGAGTACCAGCGGGAAGTGAAGCGGTTGATGCGGGACTCGCCGGCGACCGGACGGGTCTACCCCTCTCGTACCGGGCGTGGTGTGCACCGGGCGTCGGCGCCCGGCGAGCCTCCTGCTCCCGACACGAAGACGCTGCTGAAGGCAGTGACGTTCGCGATGGACCGCGGCCCCGGCAACGAGTGGGAGGCGACGGCCGGTGTGACCGGCAAGGCGGCCGAGTACGCCGCGGCGCTGGAATACGGCACGGCCCGGATCGTGCCACGTCCGGCCTGGCGGCCGGCGTTCCGGGTCGCGATCGAGCGCGGGAACGAGATCCTCGCCGCGGCGAAGGCTCCGAAGGTAGGTGGGGAGCGCCTGACTGTCGAGGTCGGAGCGGTGGACTGATGGCGGCGCTCACGTTCGCGCCTGAGCTCCCGATCGAGTCCAGCGAGGTCACGCCGCTCCTGACGGCCATCCGCATCGCCGTGGTCGAACGGCTGGAGTCGGACCCGGTGCTGCTCGAGCTGATCGGGGGGAGCGACCGGATTTTCTACCGGCCGCGGCGGACCGAGTTCGAGCCGCCGGCGCTGACGTACTTCGACTTCGGCGCGGAGGTGGATCCGCTCGTGCCGCTGACCGACCGCACGATGCAGATCGACATCTGGGAGACGGACCTGGATCGGGCGGAGCGGATCGCGGTCCGGGTGCGCCGGCTGCTTGATCTCGGGCGCGGGGGTGGCGCCGCGACGCCGATGGTCCTGGAAGGCACCGAGGGTCGCGTGGCGAGCCTGTTCATGACGGCCGATCGAGACGGACCGGTCGACGGGGACTTCGTGAGGAAGTCGCTTGATTTCCGCGTGTTGGCCTACGACGCCGCCGCGTAGAGGGAGGGAACGATCATGGCTGGGGGACTGAACGCGAATCTGCTCGAACTCGGGCCGGCCAACGTCTACATCTACGCCCTGCCTTACGCGACGCTGGACGTGGGGTCTGGCGATGCGGGGCTGTTCTTCCGAGCCAAGCGCGCCGGAGCGGCGGGCAACCAGATCACGATCGCGATCGAGGCGCCGGCCGGCAGCGGCGACATCGAGGTCGAGGTCGACGGCACCGACATCGTGGTCTCGCCGCCAACCGGCGCGACGGCGGCGGAGGTGCGGGACGCCATCGCGGCGGATCCGCGGGCCCGCCGCCTGGTCGTCGTCTCCCTGATCGGTGACGGGACCGACCCGATCCAGGCGTTCCCGCAGGACAACCTCGCTGGCGGCTCGGATACCGGGGTGCCCACCAACGTCGGGTTCCTCGACGTCGGGCTCCTGGTGACGATCGGCACCAACGCGATCGTGCTGACCGGCGCGCAGACGGGCGACATCCCGCAGGGGAAGGTCATCTCGGGCGGGTCGTTCAAGGTGGCCATTCCGTTCAAGGAGATCTCGCTCGAGAACCTCCAGCGCGGGATCCCCAACTCGATCCTGGTGCAGGACGCAGACAGCGAGCGCACCCGGGTCGAGTTCGTGTCGCAGGTCGGCCAGTCGATGCGCGAGCTGGCCGTGAAGATGGAGATCCGCAAGATCTTCGGCGGCGCGGAGTCGACCGACCCGAAGGACATCCTCGTCATCCCGGAGATCAGCCCGGTCGACGGGGAGGTGAGCCTGCCGTTCCATCCCACCGAGCAGCGGGTGATCACCGCCAACTTCGAGGCGTGGCCCAACGAGCAGGGCATGTGGGCGTACTTCGGAGACCGCCCCGAGGACCTGTAACTGGGAGCGATCGATCCCGAGATCGATCTCGATCGGGGTGACTCCACGAAAGGAGAGAGCCGTCAACGACCCCGGACTGACGTCCGAGGCTCGGGTGGAGCGCGATGCCAACGCGCGAGGCTCGAGGGCAACTCGTTGACTAGCCGGCTTGTGCTGAACGGCCTGCCCGTGGCAGGGCACACGACGCGGCGGGTGCTACCCCAGCCTGCCGCCTCTCGGACCGTCAGCGGCGAGGGGTTCAGTTGCCGCCCTGCGAAGGGCGAGGAGGCGGTAACGCCTTGATGTACGTCCCGGTGGTTGGAGCAGATGGCAAGCCGTTGATGCCGTGTCACCCGGCGCGAGCGAGGGAGCTCGTCCGGAAGGGTCGCGCCCTGCGCCGGTTCGACCGCGGGCTGTTCTACTTGCAGCTCGTGGACCGGAAGGATGGCGAGACCCAGCCGGTCGTTGTCGGAATCGATCCGGGCAGCAAGTGGGAGGGGTTCACGGTCAAGTCGGGGAAGCGAACGTTCCTGAACGTTCACGCGGACGCGGTCACGCACGTGTCGAGGGCGGTGGAGACCAGGAGAAACATGCGGCGGGCCAGGCGATACCGGACGACGCCCTGCCGAGCGAACCGGCAGAACCGGGCGCGGGGCGGGATCCCGCCGAGCACGAAGGCGAGGTGGCAATGGAAGCTGCGGCTGGCCGGGTGGCTTGCGCGGCGGTACCCGGTCAGCGTCTTCGTCGTGGAGGACGTCAAGGTCAAGACGCAGAAGGGGAAGACCGGCGAGGCGCGGCACTGGAATCGGAACTTCTCGCCGATCGAGGTCGGGAAGCGGTTGTTCTACGACGAGCTCGCCCAGATCGCGCCGGTAGACACGCGGAAGGTCGAGGAGACGGCGGCGCTGCGGGAGCAGCTCGGGCTCGCGAAGACGGCAGACAAGAGCGCGGAGGTCTTCGAGGCGCACTGTGTGGACTCCTGGGTGCTGGCGAACAGCGCCACCGGCGGGCACGCCACGCCGGACTGCACCCGACTCCTGCGCGTCACGCCGCTCCGGTTCCACCGGCGGCAGCTGCACAGGTTGCAGCCGGCGAAGTGCGGAGTGCGGGGCCCGTACGGCGGCACCCGGAGCCACGGCTTCAAGCGCGGTGCGCTGGTCAAGCACTACAAGTTTGGCATGGCCTACGTCGGGGGCAACGCGGGCGACCGAGTCAGCCTGCATTCGGTGGAGACCGGCGCGCGGCTCACGAAGCACGCGCGTCCGGCAGATTGCGTGGTGCTGGCCCCGTTCAACGCGTGGAGGACGCGGCTCCTCCCCGGCATGAATGCCGGGGTTCCCGCCGCGTAGGAGGTTCTATGGCGCAGGACACGCCGCACGCCGCTGGGCGCAAGGAACGGATCATCGACGTGCGCACCTTCTTGCCACCGGACGAGGTCCTGGTCCAGCTGGAGACCGGGAAGACCTACCCGGTGCGGAGCTGGGTCGACCTGCCGATCAAGCACGCGCTCGAGGCGCTGGGCAACGAGCTGGCCGACGAGCTGCGGCCCGACGACCTGGCCGGGTCCATCACCCGGGCCAAGCAGACCATCCGGCTGCTCTGCCCGACGATGCCCGACGAGGACCTGGGCGCGCTGACCACGCGGCAGCTGATCGGGATCGCGCGGGCGTTCTACGAGATGTCGAAGCCAGAGCCGGCGGAGGGCGGCCCGGAAAACCCTCCGGTGGCGGGCTCGAGCTCCGGATCGGCTTCGAGCTCGCTCGCGCCGCCCGCTTCTACGGCTGGAGCCATCGGAGCCTGATGGAGATGAGCCTGGCGCAGCTGACGCGCTACAACGCGCTGGCGGTGGAGATCCAGGCTCGCGAGCGGCTTCAGGCGATCGAGGACCGGGCGGTGCCGTGGATGAGCGCTGAGGACCGGCACGCGCATCTGGAGCGGCTCCGGACGCTGGCGGGTGCGAAGCCCAGCAAGGCCGTGGCGCCGGCAGGGGTCCGCATCATTTCCCAGGACCAGGTGCGCACCTTCCTCGGGGGCGGGTAATGGCCGTCGAGCTCCTCGAAGCCATAGCGCGATTTCGCGCCGATACCACGGACATCACCCGGGGCATCGCCGCGGTCGAGGCGCAAGCCAAGCAGGCGGCGACCCGGGTCGAGAGCGTCTTCGCCGGCCGGCGGCAGACGCCCACCATCCAGCAGCAGGAGTTCGCCGACATCAAGCGCGCGTCAACTGAGCTGGACGCGTTGCGCGCGAAGGTCCGAGGCGGCGAGCAAGCTGCCAAGGGCTTCGGGGTGTCGTTCGGACAGGCGACGGGAGCGGTCAAGGAGCTCGGCTTCGATATCGCTCAGTCGCTCGATCCGGCGCTGGCAGGCCTCGTGCGGGACCTGGCCGGCGCCGGCAGCGCGGCGAAGCAGATGGGCCTCGCCTTCGGGGGCGTGGCGGCCGTGGCCGCGGCCGTCGCCTTCGGGATCGACCTGCTGGCGCGTCGGGCGCAGGAGGCCGAGAAGTTCCAGACGGCGCTCAACGAGGCGTTCCGGACCAACGATCCCGGCCGGCTGTCGTCGGTCCTGGGCGAGCTGGCCAGCCAGATGGCCACGTTCAACGTGCGGACGGCCACGGCGGCGCAGCAGATCCGGGACCTCGACGACGCCACGCAGGTCATCTTCGCGTTCTGGCGGAGCGCGTTCGGGCCGAGCATCACGGATCTCCAGACGCGGGCGGAGAGGGCGTCGACCGCCTTCGCCGACCTGTTCCTGTCGCTCGAGCAGCCGGCGAAGGCGCTCGCGGCCCAGAGGGAGCTGCTGCAGATCCAGAGCCAACAGCTCGCGAACGAGCAGAAGGGCGCGACGACCCAGCGGCTGATCAACCAGCTCGGCGAGGAGCGGATCCGACAGCTGAACACGCAGCAGGCCGTGGCCCTGGCCGGGATTCAGCTCGAGCGCCAGCGTCAGATCGCCCAGCGGACGGCTGACCTGGTCGGCCCGGCCAAGGAGCGCGTGGCCGAGGCGATCAACCAGGAGTTCGATCTCCGGATCGAGACCGAGCGTCGGCGGTTCGCCGAGGAGCGCCGCGTGGTCGAAGAGGAGAACCGGAAGCTGGCTGCCGAGCGCACGGCGATCCGGTTCGAGGACCTGGCCAAGGAGGTCGAGGCACAGCGCGCTCGGGTCCAGGGTCGAAATGCTGCCACGCGCCAGATCCTGGACCTCGAGAAGCAGCTGGGCACCGACCTGGCGGCGATCCACGTCGAGGAGCGGGCCCGGATCGAGGAGGACGTCCGGGTCCAGGCGGCGGCGCTGGAGGAGCAGACGGCGCTGCAGTCGGCGGCCTTCCGGGCCCGGATCCAGGCCGCGAGCGCCGACCAGCGGCCCCAGCTCGAGCGCCAGTTCACCGACTTCCTCCGCGACCAGGAGTCGAAGCGGCTCGAGCTCCGGCAGCAGGCCGCCGTCCAGCTCGCCCAGCTCGAGCAGAAGCAGGCCGACGAGCGCATCCGGCGCGAGCAGGAGACGACGGAGCACCTTGCCCGATTCGGCCAGGCGACGATCGCCGAGCAGGTGCGGTTGCTCCAGCGCATCGTCGGCGACGAGACGCTCTCGCTGGCGACCCGGCGGAAGGCCGCCGAGGACCTCCAGGCGCGCCAGGTTCAGCTCGAGGAGCAGCGGTTCCAGATCCTCCGGGACCTCGGTGTCCAGACGACCCAGGCGGAGATCCAGCGCCAGCTCGAAGTCGCGAACGCGGTCCAGCAGGGCAGTCAGAAGCAGATCGACGCGATCCAGAAGATCATCCAGCTCCGCCGGCAGTCGATCGAGGAGGCGCGTCAGCAGGCCCAGAGCCTGCTCGGGTTCGGCGATCAGGACGAGGAGGTGACCGCGTTCGATGTCCAGCGGCAGGCGTTGGAGCGCCAGCGCGAGGCGGCCCTGACCATCAACCGCGCCGGTGCCGGCGGGACGTTCACGCGCGCGGAGCTGTCCAGGGCGCTGGCGGACCAGAGGGCGCTTGCCGACCTGGCTCCGACCGGGTTTTCGATCGGCGGGCTTCTCGGGCAGGCGACGCAGCCGCTCCTGACGCCGGAGCTCCAGCAGCAGGCGACCCAGGCGATCGAGACGCTGGGCGAGAAGGCCAAGATCCCGATCGAGCCGGTCCGGGAGTCGCTGAAGAGCGTCACCGACGCCTACGAGGAGACGTTCGCCAGGCTGCCCGAGGTGGTCCAGGCGTCCATGGACAAGATCGCCGAGACCATCCGGAGCGGGAACGACGCCATCGTCGAAGGGCTGGCCGAGCGGACGCTTCGGGAAGTCGCCCGGGCGATCCAGCTGGAGCGGGCGAGGAACTGATGCCCCTGACGGCGATCGGGCACGTGTACCTGGGCGGAGTGCAGTTCACCAGCGATCCGGCCGACCTGACAATCGAGGCGCCGGCGCGCGGGACGACGCTGCAGACACTTGATGGCGGGCTTTACGAGGACGTCGGGCGGCTCGGCAAGGGCACCCGGATCCGCCTCTCGAGCGGCCCGAACCAGCTGATGTCCGCGAGCGTCAAGACGGCGATCGAGGCGATGGTCGCCGCACCACAGACGGCGGTGACGTACTCGGACTTCACCGGGCTGACCGCGGATGTGGTGATCGAGCGGTTCGCACCCAAGGCCACGTTCATTCCAGACGGCGAGTCGGGGCTGTTTTACACGTACGAGCTCGAGCTGGTCGTTGTCGATGATGCGAGCGCGATCGGCAACGTGTCGCTGGACGGCGTGACCTTCTCGACGGACCCGCAAGACCTGGCGTTCGAGCAGGCGCCACGGATCAGCTACCTGCAGACGATCGGGGGCGGGGTCTATCAGGACTTCGGGCGCGTGGCCAGTGACGGGCGGATCCGGCTGTCGAGCGGCGACCAGCTGATCAGCGAGACGGTGAAGGAAGCCATCGAGGCACGCGCCGCGGTAAAGGGCGTTGCCTACGCGTACTCGGATATCACGGGACGAAGCGCGACCGTGGTGATCCTGCGATTCCGCCCCAAGCCGACGTTTCGGCGCGGGGCGTCCGGTGAGCTGTACTACGCCTACGAGCTCGAGCTCGGGGTCGTGAGCTAGGAGCGAGCCCATGTCGGCACTCTTGCAGCACCTGCTGGCGGATGGAACGACGGCCTTCACCCAGGTCGACCACGGGGATCTCGCCGCGGGCGAGACCGAGGATCCGGTCAAGTACGGGCTGGAGAACATCTCGGACCGGTCGCTCGAAGGGGTGTTCGGGACGATCGAGCCGATCGGAACCAACGACGGCGCCTCGATGCTGCAGATCGCCCTCGACACCGACACGCTGAGCCGGCCGTGGGGCGTGGCGGCGGCCGACCACTCGTCTGGCGGCACCTGGGGCGGCACCGGCACGTATGGGGTTCGGATCAGCGCGTTGAGCGCGACTGGCGAGACGGTGGCGTCGATCGAGGTGACGTTCAACGTCAGTAACACGGGGCGCCGCTGGCAGTACACCTGGACGGCGGTTCCGGGGGCCACGGGCTACAAGATCTACCGGACGTCGACGCCGGGAACCTACGGGGCCAGCTCATTGCGCGCCACGCTCGGCGTGACGACCTCGTACATCGACGACGGGTCGGCCACCGGTGCCGGCCAGCCAGCCAGCGCGAACACCACCGGCGGGGCTGGGCCCACGTACGGGACGCCGCCCACGATGGACACCGAGGACATCGTGTTCGGCGATCTCGCCATTGGCCAGCAGACGTTCTACTGGGCGCGCGTGGCGGTCCCGATCGGGACGCCGGAGGTCGGGAACCGCCGGACCGCGCTGATCGACTTCAGGGAGTCATAGCGAGGGGAGGCCGGGAGATGGCTATCGAGGTGGGGGACTTGAAGATCTACGGCAGCGATGTGATGCCGGAGGACGACGTCACGACGGAGATCGGTGGCGACATCGACCTGGAGAAGAAGCCCTGGTTCGTTGACACGGGGGTCGACGCGCTCCAGGCCGTCTCGTCGTCCGGGTCGGACACGACGCAGGACATCGATGTCACGTACCGGGACGTCAGCGGCGCGATCCAGACGCTCCAGATCAGCCTGAACGGCACCACCGTCGTGACGAACGGGACGGCGATCAGCCGGATCCTGAAGGCCGTGAAGTCCGGGACCTGCGCTGGCCGCGTAGCCCTGGAGGGCCAGACCGCCGTCCGGACCGGCACGGCGCAGGGCGGTGGCGCCAACTACATCGACCTCGATGCCGGCGCGTCGGCTGTCGACAACTTCTACCGCGGCATGGTCGTCCGGATTACCAGCGGGACCGGCTCCGGGCAGATCGCCCAGATTGTCAAGTACGACGGGCCGGCGAAGCGCGCCACGATCAATGAGGCCTGGCCCTCGATGAACCCGAACGGGACCTCCGTGTTCCGTGTCTCGAAGGGCTGCTTCTTCGACAAGGCGCCGGACGAGATCATGGAGGTCCGGCGGGTCTTCTACAACGCGGCGGCCAACGTGCCGGGCGGCGGGGCGAAGGACATCTTCGAGCTGGTGTACATGAAGAACGCCCACGCGTCCCTGACGCTCACGGAGGCCCAGGTCTTGGAGAGCGCGGACCCGAGCGGGAAGTTCACGTTCGGGGTCGGCGACGCGATCAACACGGCGTACGACAACGGCATGGGCAACGACCGGACGGTCGCGCCGGACGGCGTGACGTTTGACAACGACCCGAAGGCGGTCCCGGGCGACGAGCTGGAGGACGGGGACTACATCGCCGTGTGGCTGAAGTACAGCATGGCGGACGGCGATGCCGCCCGCGAGACGACCTATACGCCGGCGCTGCAAGGTGTCACGACCTAGCCCGAGCGGACGGGAGCAGGCGTGTCGACTCCCGCATTCCAGCCGAATGCCTTCCAGGCCGACGCGTTTCAGTCGGGGACGCCGGTCGAATGCGGCTTTGGTCTGCCGGTCGAGTCAGCGGGGTCGAACCCCGTCGCCGCGGCGTTCGGCCTGCCGGTCGAGTCAGATGGGCTCAAGCCTGTCGCCGCGGCGTTCGGCCTGCCGGTCGAATCCGCCGGTGTGGAGGAGGTCCAGGCCGGCTTCAATGTTCCCGTCGCGTCGAGTGGGACCGTCACCGGCACCTTCGACCTGCCTGTCGAGTCGACGGGGCAGGTGGCCGTCGCGTTCGGCCTGCCGGTGGAGTCGGACGGCGTCCCGGAAAACGCGGTTGCGCACATCTTTCGAGTCCTCGTCCCGCTTCGCAGCTCGGTCCTGCACGACTGGAACGTCCATGCGGTGCACCTCAACGGGGTGCGGCACGTCTGGACCACGCTTCAGGCGCTCAACGGGGCCGTGCACGTGTGGCGGGTACTCGCGCGCACGCCGGAGGGGCCCCCGGATCCCCCTAACTACCCGGATGGCACGGGCGGCCGGACGGTGGTGAGCGAGTTCGTGCCGGTCGTCAACCCGACGATCCAGCGCCCGCGGGCGAAGGCGGAGCTGAACTGATGCCGACGACGCTGTCACCCGTCGAGATCCTGGTGCGCTCGAACCTCGAGCTGCTCTCGGACGGCTACGAGATGGTGCTGGCGCACTCCGCGCTCTTCACCGACGCGGCGCCGGACCAGACCGTCAACATCGCGCTCGGGTTCGAGGACGAGATCGGCCAGCCGGTGTACGCCACGGTGCTGGAGAACGCGGTCATCGACGAGCGTGAGCTGACGGTGGAGCCGGACGGTATTCGCACGCGCGTGCGTGGGCGCGACGCGACGGCCGCCCTCATGGACCGGGATGTCCAGATCCTCTACCGGCGGGCCCCGGTAGCAGAGGAGCTGGACGCCATCGACCCGGTCGAGCCGGTCGAGACGAAGGTCGGGCACTTCACGGCGCGGGATGTCATCGCCGACCTGGTCGACCGCGTGGGGCTCGACCTGGCGTTCCAGGTGCGCGACTACGAGCTCCTGGAGGACTTCTCGGCGTCGGGGCGGATCAAGGACGTCATCGACCAGCTGCTCGAGCCGTGGAACCTGACGACGCCCTTCAAGGTCGACGTGACGCTCGAAGGCAAGACGCTGTGGATCCGGCACCGGCCTCAGGCGTTCGATCCGCCTGCCGACTATACCTACGACGTCCGGGACGCCCGGATCGGGCGCATGGCGATTCGCCGGCGCATTGCCCGGCGGTTCGGCCACGTGCGGCTCGAGGGGAAGCGGAGCCAGAGCTCGCTGGACCCGCCCGCCACGGAGATCGGCGAGCACGGTGAGGAGGTACCGGTCCCGGAGATCGCGGGCGGCAACGTCTGGTTGACCGGGCTCAAGGTCGAAACCCGGACGCTGGAAGACACGTACAAGGGGTCCGAGCTCGTCACCCGAATCGAGACGGTGACGACCACGCTCTACCCGGACGAGACGGTCACGAAGATCGTCAAGACGACCTACGCCGGCGAGCAGAAGCGGCTCGTGAGCCGGGAGACGACGGAGAACGACTACGAACGGTCGGTCTACGAGGAGGGTCGGCTGGTCAACCAGCCCAAGCTCCGGCGGACCGTGGTGACGGTCGAGACGCCGGTGAGGACCCCCAGCGGGGGGACGATCTTCAAGATCTCCCAGTTCGAGGAGAAGAAGAACCACTACGATAGCCTGAACTTCCTGACCGGGGCGACGACCATCGTGTCCGAGCTGAACAAGAAGACGGACCAGCTCGAGCGCAAGTCGATGCGGGTCGAGAAGCTCGTGGCCACGCAGCCGCTGGTCTTCCAGAGCGAGGTGTCGAGCTACCGGTTCTCGAAGAAGACCGGCGACTGGGAGCTCGAGACGCGGTCGATCCAGGACAACCCGGGTCGGCCCCCCGGCGGACCGGGCCGGCGCTCGCCGGAGCTGTCGATCGCCTCGCCTGCCGGCAGCGGTGAGGGCGGTCCTGGGGTGGGCATCCCGGGCCTGCTCTTCGAGCCCATCGTGCTCGAGGACACGATCTCCGAGGAACCGGACGCGGAGACCATTCACTACGCGAACCCGCACCTCGAGCTGGACGACCTGCAGTTCGTCATGCAGCAGCTGCGGGACGCGAGCGGGGTGTGGGAGTGGGAGATCTCGCTGACCGGGGCCACGATGCCGTGGCTGCGCCGGGGCATGCGGATCCAGTTCACCGGGCTCGAGGACGGGAACGGCGACGAGATCGAGGTTCCGGCGGCGCTCCTCATGGACCTCTCCATGCGCCACACCGAAGACGGCGCGCCGCAGGCCCTCAGCGAGCTCGTGCTGCTGTGCTGGACCGAGGTGGCGTGATGCCGGTCTACAGCGCGACGACGCTGGCGCGGCTCCTGCTCGACGAGGCGGGCAAGGGGGCTGACCCGGTACGGCTGCGGCTCGTCTCGCAGTACGCCGATGGCCGGCTCTTCGTCGAGCGCAAGGGGAAGGCGATCCAGGCGTCCTCCGCGACCGAGGCGCCGCTCAAGGCCGGCAACTACGTGTGGTGCATCGTCCGTGACAACACCGTGGTCGTGCTGGGGCAGGCCTGATGTCGGTCGAGAGCGCCGCCAAGGCCCTGGGCGACGCCCTGCGCGGGCTCCAGCGGACGGCCGGGCTCAAGCGGGCCCGCGTGGATGCGGTGAACGCGGATGGCACCTTCCGGGTCGAGGGTGTCACGATCACCGCGGTGCGCGGGGTCCAGCCGAAGGTCGGCGAGATCGTCTGGGTCTCCCACAAGAGCGGGCGGCCGACGCTGATCGTGAAGCTTGCGCGCCGGCCGGCCCGCCGGCAGCACCAGGACGTCCGCCGACTCGGGATCATAGAGGAGCTCTACGTCGCGCCCGACCCGGACACCGGGCTCGTCGAGGTGTGGTTCCGAAATCACGGCATCGCCACGCCGCTCGGGCTCCGCCCGCGGCTGCCCGCCGATCCCACGGGGGTGAAGTGGGGCGCCGACCGGGACTCGTTCGTCGTGCTGATGCGCCCGAACCGCTTTTCGGTCTTCACGTTCGAGCGGGCGGGCGAGCAGGAGCCGTTCGGGGCGGGCGAGGCGCCGGACCCGACCCTCGAGGCCACGCACGACCTGTTCGCGCCGACCCATGTCCTTCTGGACGGGACGTTCACGCGCTCGGGAGCCGGGAAGCGCGTCACCGCCACCCAGGCCTGGGAAGAGACCCGGACCGCGACCGTCCAGTCGTTCACCATCCAGAACCCCGGCGTTGGCAACGATCCGGACGTCTGTCTGGTCGTCGGCATCAGCACGTCCTGTCGCACGCAGGCCCAGGTCGCGGAGTTCCTCAACAATGTCGGGAACAAGCGGGCGGAGATGCCGGAGCCGCCGAACTGCGTCACCGGGACGGGCGGGCAGCTCGAAGTTCTGTCGTTCGTCGCCGACCCGCCGCCAGAGAATGCGCACCTCGGGAACGTGAAGAAGGACGAGGGGAACGTCAGCGTCGCGACGGAGGTGCACCGGCTCATTCGGCTGAACCAGGCGCTCTATGACGAGGTCGCGGCAGTCGAAGGCGACGGGGACATCCCGGAGTTCACGCCGGTCCTGCACGACTACTCCCTGACGGCCGACCACCAGGTCATCGCCGTCATCCTGCTGCGCGTGCAGTTCTCCGGGAACATCCGCCCGGGCGATACGCAGGACCAGTCGTCGGTCGCGTACCGCTACCCCGAGTCGTTCCAGGACCCCAACTGGGTCACGCCGCTCCAGGCCATCGAGCAGGCGCCAGATACTCTCCCGAACATCAAGGCGGCGTTCGACATCCGCGAGACGCACGTCTACGTCGTCAACGTGTCCACCGGGACGCTCCTGTGGAGCACGACCGGCGCGCACGTCAACCCCGTCAAGGCCCTGGCGATCGACGAGAGCTACGCCACGCTGGACACCAAGAGCCTGCTCTCGCAGCAGGCGTTCGATGGCCCGTGGCTCAACTGGGACCAGCTCGTGAACACCGGCATCGAGCCGCCGCACGCCGGGACGAGGATCGGGACGGCCGGCCAGGCAGCGATCATCGGCTCCTGGAACCAGGTGGTCGGCGACCCGCTGTTCATCGGGATAGGGCTCTCGACGATGGAGGTCCGGCGGATCACCAGCATCGGCCTGGTCGGCGAGGACGTCGTCAACACGCTCGACGCCCCGCTCGCCTACGACCACTACGCGACTGAGCCGGTCCGCGCGGTGCCGGCGCTCGTCTACTGGGAGACGCAGCAGACCGGAGACCCGGCGTGCAACATCCGGAAGTCGCTCGTCGCGACGGTCGAGCCGACGAGCTTCGCGCTCCCCGGGGCAAAGACCATGACCCTCGGCACGATCGGGACGCAGGGGCGGACAGGATTCCAGAACGATCTCTGGAACGTCGCCGAGTTCGACACGAGCGGCCAGTACAGCTCGACGACCCAGGGGGTCGCCGGGACCCCGCACATGAACAGCGCGTCCTACCTGATCAGCGTGCCGCTCAACTACGGCGACGACAACTTCGTCGGGCTGGAGGTCAGCTGGTCGTTCACGTGGCAGTGGGTCCGGCAGCTCAAGCGCTACAGCGTCCAGGACATGCGCCTGATCACCTGGCACCCGCAGAGCGCGAGCCGGCGCTGGTGGTTCGTCCTGGAGGCGCGGGACCTCGTCACCGGCCACACGCAGGTGCGGGGCTTCGTGCTGAACGGGTCGTTCACGCCGATCGAGACGGTCGAGATGCTCGACGACTCGGTGGCGACCCTCCTGGCGTCGACGCCGCGGCACATCGTGTGGCACGAGGGGGCGCCCGGCGCCCAGCGCGTCATGGTCGCGGACCTGGCGCGGCAGACCGGCGCCACGTTCCTCCAGCAGGCCGCGGCCCCGGACCTGAAGGCGCGGTGGCAGGAGCCGGATGTCCGCGGCCTGGCGCCCGACCTCCTGTACCGGACCCTCGACGAGGGCGAGGAGGGGTTCGTGGAGGGGTGGGATCTGGAGACTGGCGAGATCCTGATGAACCCGCTCAGCCAGGACTTCCCGATCGCCGACGATGCGCTTGCGGATCGGGGCGGACTCGCGTCCGGCGAGGATCCGACGGCGTCGCGCAGCTACCAATTGCTCAACGAGGACGACGAGTTCGGCGAGGAACCTGAACTTGGATGAGACCCGCTGGCGCGGGTCCGGACTCGTCGAGGGGGGGGGGGTAATGCTCGATCCGAAGAAGCTGCCGCGGACCGCGCACGGACGGATTCTGTGGTCCCAGGTGCCCGGCTTTCGGGAGTGGCTGCTCAAGACGGCGCCGTCGCTGACTCAGCCCGAGCTGATTGACGCGATCCACGAACGGTGCGGGGTACAGCTGATACGGTCGGCCGCCCAGGGGCTGCGCCAGCAGTTCAACGTCCCGATGAACGCGGAGACCAAGCGGCGCGCCTACGAGCAGCGGACCGAGCACAACCCGGTAAAACCGAAGCCGCCGAAGCCGCCGAAGCCGGAGGAGCCGCAGCTGTCGCCCGAGGAGAAGCTGGAGCGGGATCTCGCGCGCCGGGAGATCGCCCGCCTCACGGGACGCCAGACGTTCTTCGAGATGCTCGGGCAGAAGATCATCGGAGCGGTGGCGAACCTGCCCGCCATGCCGGTGCTGCGCTCGCCATCGATCCAGGTCAGCAAGGGGCTCGGCGAGGAGGAGATGGTGCTCCTGATCTCCGACGTCCAGGCGGGCCTGAAGGTTGATGCCCACGAGTCCGGCGGGCTCGGGTCATTTGGCTCGGAGATCCTGCTCGATCAGATCGCATATCTTTTGAAGTCGATTGCCTCGATCCGGAAGTACCACCCGAACGTGCGACGCCTGCACGTGTTCTGGCTGGGCGACATCGTGGAGAACGAGACCATATATGGTGGCCAGCTGCGGGAGATCGACGCGAACGTGATCCAGCAGGTCCTGCTGTGCTGGGAACACTTCGGCGCGTTCCAGGCACAGCTCGCCGGCATGTTCGAGTCGGTGCACTGCCGCGGGGTCGTCGGCAACCACGGGCGCATCGGTCGAAAGGGCGAGCACTCGCCGATGTCCAACTTCGACTACCTGCTCTACCGAATGTGGGAGGAGCGGTTGAAGCCCGTGAAGAACCTGACCTGGAAGGTCAGCGAATCGTGGTGGGACATCGCCCAGGTCATGGGCTGGAAGTGGCTCTTGGTGCACGGGGACGACTCCGTGACCGGGGACGTGCCGGTCATGATCCGTCGCGGTGGCCGGTTCATTGACATCGCACCGATCGCCTCGCTCTACCGATCTGACAAGGCCAGCGGATGGTATCGCGGCACGTCACGTCTGGAAGTGCTCTCCGGATCCGGATGGACGAGGCTCCTCGGCGTCTACCGACACCTGGTGAAGAAGGAGCTGTTCGACGTCGTCACGTCTGATGGCAGAACGAAGGTGACCGACGATCATTCCCTGATCGCAGGCGGGGAGGAGCGGAAGCCGCAGACCCTCATCCCAGGCACCGTCATCGATACGGTCAGACCGGTCGAGAGCGATGGCGGGGCCTACGACACGATGGGCGATGAGGTCGCGTGGGCGTGCGGACTGTTCGCCGCCGAAGGGTCATTGACGTGTCACATCGATGATGCCGGCTACAGATCATGGCACGCGAGGGTCGCCAATACCGATCTGGACCTCCTCGAGCGCGCTCGCCACGCGTTTGAAGGTTTGTTCGGCCAGCCGTGTTCGATACACAGGGCCGGCGAACCTCCACACCCTCGCCGCAGGCCCTGTCACCAGCTGAGGCTCGGCCGGGCCGCCTGTGGCTTCGTCCGCACGTGGATGTACGGTGACGGTCCGGACGGGGTTCGGTACAAGAAGGTCCCGATCCAGATCCTGAATGCGAGTCCCAAGGTGATGCGGTCATTCCTGGACGGGTACTTGGCCGGAGACGGCTGCTTCGACACACACTCTGGCCACTGGAAGGCCGATACGAAGGACCTGTCCCTTGCGGCGGGTATCCAGTTCCTGCTGGAACGGTTGGGCGCCATCACCAGCATCGGGGTACGGCAAGACAAGAAGACGATTACCACCGTAAAGCACGTACGAGCCCTTGCCGGCAGAGTATCCGGCGAGGTGAAGCAGGTGCGATCGCTCGGCATGTTCGACGGGGCCGTCTACGATCTGGAGACAGAGAGCCACACGTTCGTGGCGGGGGCCGGATACCTTGTGCATCACAACTCCGGGATGGGATGGGCGGGGATCCCGTTCTACGCGGTGGTCCGCCACAAGGCGCGGTACCGGGAGCTGTTCAAGCAGCTCCGGGAGGAGTTCGGCGATTTCGATTTCATGGCGGCGGGGCACCACTCGGTGATCGCCCACTTCAACGCGATCTGGCTGAATGGGTCCTGGCCGGGCGGGACGGAGTTCTCGCTGAAGCGGCTCCAGCTTGGCGACGTGCCGGCGCAGTGGCTCATGGGGGTCCACAAGGAACGCGGAGTCACGTGGGCTCGCCCGATCCACCTCCGCCCGCTCAAGGTGGAGAAGACGGCGTGAAGATCAAGCCGTTCCGCATCCCGAGGGCGATCGTGCTCCCGGGGCTCGCCGTCCAGGTGCAGATGGTGCCCCGCCAGGCCCTCCGGGATGCCAAGCCGTGTGATCACTGTGGGCGCGAGGTCGCCGAGGATGAGGGCAACGACGCGGACTGGCAGTACGACGGCAACGGGCTCGCGCGGATCCGGATCTTGTCGCGGGCGCCGATCACCCGGAAGCGATACCTGGTGCTGCACGAGCTGCAGCACGTCATGACGGACTATCTCCACATGGCGATTCAGAACCACCCGAACCTGATCGCGCCATGAGCCAGGAGGAGGGCCCGGACATGAGCTACGAGCGCGAGATCGGGGAGGTGAAAGCCAAGCTGGACGGGCTGACGCACGAGTTCGTCGACTTCCGGGCCGAGCAGCGCCGGTGGCAGGCGACCTGGGACGCGCGATTCGACCGGGTGGTCCGCGACCACGCCGACCGGCTGTCGCGGCTCGAACGGCACCGCGCCTGGCTCGCCGGCGGACTGGCGGTGCTGGGGATGATCGCGGCGGTGGTCGTGGCGTGGCTGCGATCCCTGCTGTTCGGCGAGGCAAAGTAGTCACGCGGGAGTATGATAGATCGTGAGAGATATCGTATGATCGTCGACGGAACCGGCAAGAATCGTCGGGCTCCCGAGATCGAGCACCACTACGTGGGCGGGCGACATGCTGACGCGGCGGGGCGTGCTCGTAGCAGCGGCGGCTGTGGCTGGCCTGGCGGCGGCGCCCCGGGCAGCGCAGGCGCAGGTGGACGACACGGGCCTGCCCGACGCGAAGCCTGTACCGGGGTGCGACCCTGGCCGGCCACTGGAGCCCGAGGCGGATACGGCGCTGCCCGGGGCACTCGTGTACCCGGCATGCGGGTTTGCCTGGGAGGGCAAGTTCGGCCCCACTGGGCCCTTCCACATCTGCTCGCTGAACGCCCACCACGTGGGGTTTGTCCACGAGTGCTCGTGCCGGGGCACGTTCGACGACGGCCCGGAGGAGATGGACTGAGGGGTGCCGAGGAGCGCGCGGCCGTCGTGTCATACCCCCAGACCCGGATGGGCGAGTGCAAGCCGTAGCGTCCGACCTGTTCGAGCGAGCGGTGAAGCTCGTCCTCGACTTCGAGGGCGGCTTCACCGCCGACCCGAAGGATCCCGGCAACTGGACGGGCGGGGCGGTGGGGGCTGGTGAGCTGAAGGGGACGCAGTACGGCGTCAGTGCCGCCAGCTACCCCAGCCTCGACATTGCCGCGTTGACACGAGACGAGGCGATCCAGATCTACCACCGGGACTACTGGACGCCACTCTGCTGCGACCAGATGCCGCCTCCGCTGGCGATCGCGCTCTTCGACGGCGGCGTCAACCAGGGCGTCGGGACCGCGGCCCGCATGCTCCAGCGGGCCCTGGGGGTGACCGTGGACGGCATGGTGGGTCCCCAGACCCTTCTGGCCGCGCAGCGGACCAAGCCGGTCGGCGGCGTCGTCGCCGAGCTCCTGGCCCGGCGCGCCGTCGCCTACGCGAAGGGCGATCCAGCCTTTCAGCACACCTGGTACCGGCGGCTGTTCGAGCTCCACACCGCCTGCGTGCTGGAGCGCGTCGGGTTCGGGCAGCCCGCCTTCCCGAGGGCCTGATGCGCCTGGACATCGCCGGCGTCGCCTTCGCCTCCACGCTGCTGCTCGCCGGGTGCACCGTCCGCGGCGAACTTGGTTCGCTGACCAGGTACACGATCGAGGACGCTCGCGAGACGCTCGCCTGGGTCGACCGCCAGCAGGCCGGTGGGCTCATCTCACCGTCCCGGGCCGAGCTCGCCCGCCTCTGTCCCAACGCCGTCCTGAAGAACCTCGAGCAGCTGAAGGCCGACCTCGACTCGTTGCCCCTGGTGTCGGTTCAAGGGGTCGATGACGGGGTTCCCGACGGCGACTACAGGCTCCGCGGGCTGATCTACAGGCTGACGACCAAGCGGTACGGCGACGGAGGCCTGAAGGCGCACGCCAAGGAACGCTTCGATCGGTTCGTAGCCGGGTGCGTCCATCTTCTGCCGGTCGAAGAGACCATCCGCCTGATCAAGAAGGCGAGGAGCTTGGCGCTATGAGAGCGCTTGTCGCGGCGGTACTGGCGATCGGGCTGTCCGGGTGCGCCACCCTGGGCAACGGCCAGGTCGACATCGACCGGCTGCTCGGCGCGCGGTCGTTCTTCTGGAACCTGCTTGGCGAGGATGCTCGCCAGGCGGTGGAGATCATGCAGGCGGCGGCGCCGCTGTTGCCGCCTGGGGATCCGTGGGCGGAGTGCTTCGCGGCCGTCGCCGAGACCCAGACGACGCTCGAGCCGGTCGTCCGCGCCCGGGTCCGGGGCGGGCTCAGCCTGCTCGCCAAGATGCATGTCGTTGACTCGCTGTCCCAGAACCCGCCGCCGGAGCTCCGCATGAAGTGCTCGGCGGTCGCCTTCGACATCATGACCCGGCTTGGAAAGGGCGCCATGCCGGGATTCTAGAAGCACCAAGGAGGACACCATGAGGAAGGTTCTGCTGTGTGCGTTCGTGGCGACGCTCGTGGTTGCGCCGGTCACGGTGTTCGCCGAGGCGGAGGCCCCCGAGAGCGCCACGTTCAACCTCGGCACGCTCGCCATGGCCATCACCGCGCTGACTCCGGTCCTGGTGCCGGCGATCGTGGCAGTCGGGAAGGCGCTGCTCGGCCACATCCCGGGCGCGCTGATCCCGATGATCGCCATCGGGCTGGGGTACGCGATCGACCTGCTGAACCACTACGTGGTCGGCGGCGGCATGGGCGGAGCCTGGGGCGCCGTTCTCGGGGCGGCCGGTGTCGGGGTCCGGGAGGTCCTGGACCAGGTCAGGAAGTCGCTGCTCGTGTAGATGGCGTCCCTCGGGCTCGGCCCAACGGGATCGCCGCTCAAGGCGTGTCGCCAGTGCGGCCGGGCGATCCCGTGGCCCCGAGTCCACTCGTCAGATCCCTACCGCCGGCGCTGGGAACGCCCCGACGAGTATGACCGGCGCCAGTTCTGCCAGCGTGCCTGCCATGGCGCGTCGCTCAAGGGGCAACCGCGAGCGCCGCGGCGCTCCCTCGCTGGGATCCTGCCGAATCGGCCCCATCCGCCAGTACCGGCCACCGAGGCGCCCGGGCGGCAGCTCGGGCGGCTGAGGGCCGAGATCACATCCTGCCCGAAGTGCCGGGCAACCGCCCTGGTGGCCGTCGAGGTGGGCCTGCGCTGCCTGACATGCGGGAAGGTCATCTACACCGCCGATGCGGACTTCCGCGCGGAGCTCTACCGCCCCTACCGGTCCGTGCTCGCGTGACGAAAAGAGCGGGACGCGCCTCCGGCCCTAGCCGTCACGCCGTCGCTGGCGGATCGACAGGAACCGCACCGTCTTGTCATCGAACGTGTAGTACAGACTCACACCCGAGCCTGGCAGCAAGATTGGAAGAAACCATACGTCGGACCGAGGTGCGAGCTGCACGCCGTGGTACGGGTCTCGGCTGAGTACCCACTTGGCGCCGTCGACAATCTCGTCGGCGCGATGTGGGTTCGTCTCGAGCCCCTGGAGCTCGCTCAGGAAGCGAGCGTCTTCGACGATCGTGCGATAGGTCACCTAGCGCGCGAGACAGGCCCTTGCCTCTTCCTCCAGCGACAACCCATACTCGCGCTCTTCCTCGGTCGGCTCGTCCTTCCCGACAAGCGCCACCGGGTAGGGGATCGTTTCGCCCATCCTGGCGAGCTGCCACCCTACGAACTGGTGCGACCCGTCGCTCATCGTCTTCGCGTTGCTCCGCCGGCAGGCCGCGATTACGCGGTCGACCAGCGCGATCTCTTGGGCGCTGAACCGCTCCAGGATCGGGTCTCGCAGCGCAACAGTCCGGATCTGTGGGTAGCCCCAAGCGTCGGTCCGCTGCTCCGCGATGGCGCCCTCGTCCTGCCACTCCTTAAGGAGCAGCTTCAGCCGTCGCGGTGCCGGCCCGTGCTCAAGCTTCTGGTATTCACTTCCAGTGATCGAGCTGCCGAGCAGCCGATACGCGAGGAAGTCGCTGAAAAACAAGAGTTTATTCAGCTTTGTGGCCCCGAAGTGCCGGTCACCCTCCGAGTGTTGCGCGATGTGGAGGACCAGCTCACGGAGCTTCTCCTCATCCGGCTGCTGCGTCCTCGCGGTTTCCATGCACGTCACCTCCTCAGGTCCATCGTACCTGCAATCACCGCGCCACCAGGAACTCCTTGTGCGCCCGCGAGGATAGTAGCACACGGGTCAAACCGGCGCCTGGGTCGTCACCTCGTGAAGGAGCTTTCCCTGTCTTCGGGATCGACAGCTCAGCCGGCTCGCCGTCGCCCGGTGCCGGCCACAGAGTGATCGATCTTATGATGTTCCACGTGGAACCTCGACGGGGCTGAAGGGGCCGGCATGATTGTCCTGGGGATCCTTGCTGCTGCGGTGGTGATGGTCGTGGCAGTGATCATGGTCGTCGGCGGGCGGGCGGACGACTCGGCCGCGAAGGCTGAGGACGCGGCACGGGCAATCGGAGCCGATATCGGTGATTCGTCGAGATACGCGTGAGGGGCCAGGGAAGCCGTCAGAGCGTTCCTATGACGACCTGAAGCCCTCCTGCCGGCCCCGCCAATGCCAAGACTGTGGTCGCGTGAAGCCCTACTGCTACGGCGGCGTGTGCAGCGCCTGCCGTTTCCGGAGGATCCGTGGCAACCAGCCTCGCTACCGCGGACCCTGCCTGAACGGCTGCGGTCGGCTCGGGCGGGGCGGCTCGGGGTTCTGCGGGCAGTGTTTCCGGGCGATCTGGCGCCGGTCCCGCATGGTCAAGGAGCTGACCGGAACCGACCTGGCGCTTGACGCCATCGGGGAGGTGCTCGAGCACCTCAAGGTCGAACCGCCCATGCAACGCGAAGCCGTCAGGGTCGCGCGCCGCCTGGTCCGGGCGATCGAGACAGGGGAGCTCCTGGTTCGCCGGAATCCCGATTGGCGGGCTCTTGCCGCCACGGCACCGCCGGTGTCAGAATAACTATCGATCGATCGAAGGACATATCGACACATCAACCAGCACACCGACTTAGCGCGGGGCACCCGCCTTGCACTTGACTCCTGCCGTGGAACACCGCGGAGAGCCTACGGGTCGTGCCGGGGCCACGATCACCGGAGTTCATCGCCCGGCTCCGCGGCCGCCCGAGGAAGGAGAACCCCTCATGGCAGAGCTGAAGGTGCACGAGCTGGCGACGTTCTCGCCCATCCCGAAGGCCCCGGACGAGACGATCCACGTGCGGGTGGTCCGGTGGGGTAGCCGCCCGCACGCGGTGCTCGACGTGCGGCCCTACATCACCTCCGCGAAGTACACCGGGTACTCCCCGAAGGGCATCTCGCTGACGTTGGCCCAGGCCGAGGCGCTCGCCGCCCAGATGCCGGCAATCCTCGAGACGCTGCGCGGCCGTGAGCCCAAGGCGGCCTAGCCATGGACCGCAGCGTCGTCGGGAACGACGCGGCTGTCCGGGTGCCCGCCTGCATGCTGTGCGATTCGCCGGTGCTTGGCGGGCCGGACGCGCTCTGTAGGCAGTGCCGGGCCGACCTGCGCGAGATCTTCCGGGAGAGGAGCTACTGATGGAACCGAAGCCGAACGTGATCTGTCTGGGCCGCCAGTACCGGCACGCGAGCCGGCTGCTGGCCGAGAAGATGCTCGCGGTGGCCGCGGCCGAGTGCGCGATGGCTGGGCTCGATGAGACGACCGCCAAGGCGCTGCTGACTCAGGCGGTGGTCATCGCGCAGTCGAAGCTGATGCTCGAGTGCGCCGCGAGAACTGCGGCGGTGAACTGATGGATCGCGCCGTCGGTGGCGTCCACTGTCTCGGTGACCTGGTGGAGCGCGAGGGGGAGGGCCCCCTCCGTTTAGCCCGGGCCAAGTTCATCCGCCAAGCCGCCCAGCGATCCGCGATCACGGTCGAGATCCGCGGCGAGCCCGGATCGCTCGAAGTGAGGTTCACGAGGAATGGGGCGCCGCTCCACCGTCGTCTCGACGGCAGCGAGTGGTGGCTGACGCTGGACCAGGCCGAAGCGTGGATCAGCGGGTACGCGGCGGCGCTGCGCACGAGGCGGGAACGCTCGTGAGCGACACTACGATCACCCACGTCGTGACCCTGCCCGAGCTGACCGACGTCCGGCAGCGGGCCCAGTTGGTCCGGCGAGAGGCCGAGGCGCTCGCTGTCGATTCCGAGGCATCGCAGGCCCAGGCGGTGACGCTCCTGACGAAGATCGCCAGCGCCCAGAAGGACGCGGAGGCGAAGCGGGCGGCGCTCGTGAAGCCGTTGAACGACCACGTGAAGGGGATCAACGACCTGTTCCGCCAGGTGATGGCGCCCGTTGTGGAGGCGGATCGCCTGCTGCGCCAGAAGCTGCTGGCGTACCGAAACGACCAGGCCCGGAAGGCGAAGGAGGCCGCCGACCTGGCCGCGCGACAGAAGGCTGTCGCCGACCAGATCCGGCTCGAGGCGGAGGCGGCGAAACGACGGGGAGACGAGCGGCAGACCGCGGTCCTGCTCAACGCGGCCGTGGACCAGTATGACGCGGCCAAGCAGATCCGGGCCGCCGCGGCGCCCCCACCCGCGACCGCGAAGACCGATGTCGGCGCCGTGACGGTGCGCAAGCGGTGGACGTTCGAGGTAGTCAACCTGGCCGACGTCCCGCGCGACTACCTGCGTCTGGACGAGCAGAAGGTGACCGCGGTGATCCGCGCCGGCGTCCGGGAGATCCCGGGGCTGCGGGTGTTCGAGGTCGAGGAGGCTGCGGTCCGCGTCGGCCACGGCCGGGGAGAGCGAGGTGCCGAATGACCCGAGACGAGCTGCTCAGGGCCCTCGAGGCCTTGGATTCCGTGGTGTCAAGCCGACTCCACGAGCTGGCGTTCCAGCGGGCGGAGGTGCTCAGCGTCCGGAGGGGCCTCAGCATGGGCGTGATGTCGGTGGAGCGCGCCCTGCTGCACCTTCAGGAAGCGGACATCCGCGTGGACTCTGGTGTGTCGCCTGTGGATCCGTCGGAGACGAGTTCGCAGAGCGGGCCATGCTCGGCTCCGGCCTCCCACCGGAGGTGAGGATTTGCCCCGCCTGCGGCCAGAAGGGGTGGCAGCTCTACAAGAGGCCGGGCTAGACTCGCCGAGCGGCGAGCGCTCTGGCTCGCTCCTGGCCGACGATGGCCGTCGGCATACCTTCCTAATTCCGAATCGCGCGGCTCCGTCTGACGTGCGCTCGGTGGACAGCATGCGGCACCGAGTGCCACGAAAAAGACCGTTCCTGTTGCCAGATGGCCGAGTGCCGCTTTGATACATCTATGCATCAATCGCTTAGACGACGAGGGCCCTGGCACCCGCACTGCACTTCTACTTTTTCATGAGCACCAGCGGACAGACCAACAAGCAGGCGGCCAAGCCGCTCCAGACGAACGGCCCGGTGAAGATCCTCACCCGGCTCCAGCTGCACCTGATGCGAAGGGAGGCAGGGGCATGACCGACATCGAGTTCGACGCGCGGACGGAGCGCCTGGAGGTCGAGCAGGCGAAGGCGGTCGGGCGACCGGACCTTGTCCCGGTGCTGGAGTGCCGCCAGATCGACGGCCAGTGGTGGATCCGGGTCGGCCTCGACGAGGCGTCCTGGGCGTGCGTGAAGAAGCTGCCGAAGGCGCTCGAGTACCAGGGCCGCATCTACGGGTGGACCGGCTGGGACAGCGACCGCGGCCAGGCGTACTTCAGGAGCCCGGCGCCGGTGGCGAGGCCGCGGTGACCCGGATGGGAGAGCGCATGACTGAGACCATGCTGTACTGGCTGACGTACTGGACCCGCACCGCGCGGGCCATCCGCGCGGAGAAGCGACGGAGGGAGGGCCGGTGAGGCCCGAGGTGGCCCCCCGAGTGCGACGATACCGGCTGAGAGCGGCCAGCTGGACCGTCGTCCGGGAGCCCGGGCAGCCCTCGCCGCGCACCCTGGGCGATCCCAAGGCTGTGGCGGAGCTCGCGAAGGATCTTGTCGCCGTCTGCGACGACGACAAGGAGCACTTCTGGGTGCTCCTGCTCAACGCGCAGAACCACTATCTGCTCCACACCGAGATCGCCATGGGGACGCAGAGCGCGTGCCTTGTACACCCACGCGAGGTGTTCGGTCCCGCGCTCAGGGAGGGCGCCTCGTCGATCATCCTCCTGCACAACCATCCCAGCGGTGACCCGACGCCGAGCCGAGAGGATGTCCGGCTCACGCATCAGCTGATCGAGTGCGGGGCGCTGCTCGATGTCCATGTGCGCGACCACGTGGTGATCGGCAACGGCACACTCGCCTGGACGTCGCTCGACGCGCGGGGCGAGCTGCGGGCCGCCTAGGGCCGGAGGTCGAACGGCGATGAATTCGAACCCGGAGCACATGGTAAGGAAGGTCCGCGGCCGGTGGGAGGTGGTGGTCCTGGGTGCGGTGAGCCCGCACCAGTTCAGGACCCGGCGAGAGGCGCTTGAATACGCCAAGCAGATCACTGAGGAGTTGGACGATCTGCCGGAGGAGCTGTTGTGACCTGGGCCGTCCACTGTGACCGCTGCGGGATTGTCTCCTACGAGCCAACGGCCGGATGGGCGCGCGGCGAGGCCGATGCACACCGCGAGGCGCACCGCGAGCAGGACGGCGCCGACTACTTCGCGCGGGCGCTGGCGATTGGATCTGACTCCATGGGCCCCGTCACTCGGGCCGCCCGGCGCCCGAAGAGGGCGGCGTAACGCCGCGGAAAGGAAGTCCGACGATGGCCGCCACACCTTCCTACTACCTGACCTGGCGGGCGATCACGGTGCCTGTCAAGTCGACCGTAGCGGCGCGCGACGAGCGCGTCGACCTGGTGAACCTGCACGCGCCCTGCATGGCGCGGGCGCATCAGAAGACGAGCTGCTCGGCGTGCGGCAAGGAGATGCTCCGGGCCGAGACCGTCAAGGGCTACGAGACGGCGAAGGGCCAGTACGCGACGATCACGCAGGACGAGCTCGCCGCCCTCGAGGCCGAGAAATCCAAGGCGATGGAGATCAAGGCCTTCGTGCCGTGGGCGTCGATCGATCCGATCTACCTCGGGCGGTCCAACTACCTCGGTCCGGTCGACAAGTTCGCGGCCAAGGCGTTCCAGCTGCTCCGGGGCGCCATGGAAGAGGCCGGGCTTGCCGCGGTCGTCCAGTATGTCGGCAGCGGGCACGAGAAGCTTGGCATTGTCCGGGTGGCGACGGACGCCCTCATGCTGCACGAGGCGTTCTACCAGGCGGAGATCCGCGAGTACGAGGATCGGAGCGACATCGCCCCGGTCACGTTCACGGAGCAGGAGCGCAAGCTGGCCCGGGAGTTGATCGCGTCACAGCAGTCCGACGTCTTCGACATCTCGGGCTATAGCGACGGCTACCAGGCGCGGCTGAAGGCGCTGATCGAGGCCAAGGTGCTCGGCCAGGCGCCGGCGAAGATCGAGCCGGTGAAGAAGGCCGCGCCGGTGGTCGATCTCGTGGCGGCCTTGCAACAGTCGATCGACCAGGCGAAGGCCGAGAAGGCGCCGAAGCGAGCTCCCCGGAAGCCCAGGAAGGAGGCGGCGTGATGGCTGATGCCACGGTCGACCTTGCCGGCCTGAACTACGGCGACGGCGAGTCGCTGGACTGCGGCTGCATCATCTACCGCCAGGACGACGGCCTGTTCCGGCTCGAGGGGTGCACGCTGCACGGGGCCGCGCCGAAGGTCGCGGAGGTGCTCAAGGAGCTCCTGATCGCCCGGCGCGGCAAGCTGCCGTGGGACAAAGTCAGGGACGCCCTGCGGGAAGCCGGATTCAGGTGATGGCCAGGATCCCTATCGTGTGCCTGGAGTGCGGGAAGCGGTTCAGGACCTCGTCGCTGACGCCGACCTGCCCGAAGTGCGGCGGGGCAGACGTGGAGCCGGCGAATGGCTGAGAGGACGTCCATCGAGTGGACTCGGAGCGATGATGGATCGCCTGGAGCAACCTGGAACCCGATCACCGGGGTCGAGGGCCGCTGGTCCTGCGTGAAGATCTCGCCAGGGTGCCATAACTGCTACGCCGAACGCATGAACGTCCGCTTCGGTGGACCAAAGTACGTGGTCGGCGCGGACGAACTGCAGCTGCACCCGGTTGCGATCAACGATCCGAGACACTGGAGGAAGCCACGCAGGATCTTCGTCTGCTCGATGACCGATCTGTTCGAGGATCGGGTGCCCGACGAATGGATCCGGGGAGTGTGGAACGTAATGCTCGAGACCCCGCGGCACAGCTACCAGGTCCTCACCAAGCGGGCTCAGCGGATGAGCGAATGGGTGCGGATGAACACGATGGCTGCCGCGATGCCGAAGGCGCACCGCCACATCTGGCTCGCTGTCTCGGTCGAGAACCAGGCGTACGCAGACGATCGCATTGAGTGGTTGCTCCAGACGCCGGCGGCCGTGCGGTTCCTGTCCGTCGAGCCGTTGCTTGGACCGGTCGATCTATCGACATACCTCGCAAGCAGGAAGATCGGCTGGGTCATCGTTGGCGGCGAGAGCGGTGGGCCAGACCACCGGCGTCTCGTGTGTCGGGAGGGGAAGGAGTGGTATCCGAGGCCGAGCGCGCTGAGCTGGGTCCGCTCGCTCCGAGACCAATGCACCGCTGCCGGCGTCCCGTTCTTTCTGAAGCAATGGGGAGGGCCGACCTCGGCGTCTGGAGGCCGGCTCCTGGACGGACGCACGTGGGACGAGTACCCGGCAGGAGGAGAGAGATGATCCCGTCGATCGACCTGAATAGCCTTGACGGCCCGACGCTGAGCAAGCTGTCGATCGAGGCCGAGTCGTTCCTCGCTCAGGTGTTCCGGGCCCGGCGCGGGAAGCGGGTGACCGGCGACGGTCTGTACATCTGGTGCGAGTCGTGCGGCGAGAAGGCGGTGTACCTCGAGGACCGGGAGTGTGCACGCTGTCTCGATAAGTGAGCGATCTAGCGAGTGATCATAATGATCCAAGCAGAAAACGGACGCCATGCCACGCTCCCGGCCGATCGGGGAGGCCCCAATACCCAACTATCCCCGTTCGCGCGGCCCCGCCTAGAGGCTGCCAGCCGACCGGCCGGTGACTGTTCCCAGCACCGAGTGCCACGAATTGGCCCGTTCCTGTCACCGAGGCGGCGAGTGCCGTAACGATACATCTATGCATCAATCGGATACAGCTCGGGAAGGAGCGGCACCG
>Ga0187892_10000820_pt1 | contig 77504 bp, 74 predicted proteins | sample MA1701073metaG_FD_139345 | JGI IMG/M metagenome (GOLD analysis project Ga0187892, IMG submission 139345) | Bio-ooze microbial communities from a basaltic lava cave in the Kipuka Kanohina Cave System on the Island of Hawaii, USA - MA170107-3 metaG ... | reverse complement strand
TGCATCACCCTTATCCGCTCAGGCGACTTGGCGTCATTACCTAAGGCAGGAGCCGGATGCGTTAGCAGCGCTCGTCCGGATCTGTGGAGGGGGTGATTAGTAATGGTCATTCCTACTCCGACTAGGTGTTTGACTAGGCACGGCGAAGCCCTCGCCGCGGGGATTCCGATGCATCACGCAGTGAGTTGTTCACCACCTATGTCAATACCCGATCCGAGTTGATCTATTCCCAGGCGCAGCAAGGTCGCTGGGTTTTAGGAAGTATCTCCTTATCTTCAGGGAATAAATGCGACGGATTTACGCATTATCTATTTGGGGGAATTTTACCCAGGGGCTGCTGCAAGAGCTTGATGTCGCGCGAAGCAGTGTGCGGCCCCCGGTTTAATCCAGCGATTGGTCCCGGCCACCGTCCTTAGGAGTTGAGCCTGAACCAGAATAGCGCTATTTTCAGTAGCTACAAGACATCGCTCATGATTGCAGACCAAACAGATAACAGAAAGAACGGAGTGTCGCTGACTGCCGTGCAACGTGCCTTCTATTTTGTACTGCCACTCCTGGTCATTGTTGGAGCGCTCATCGCTTACAAGAGTTCAGCCGCGTTGACGGTGATTGGGAAGGTATCAGCTACCGGAGTATTCACTCCGCGCGGTAACGTGATTCCGCGGGTCGGCGCATCGGAAGCAGGGGTAGTAACGCGAACGCTTAACTATTTTCTTGTGATCTGGCCGGCGCTGGTGTTTGGCATTCTGATTAGTGGAGCAGTGAGCACATTTGTCTCGCCGCGGTGGTTGGGGCGCTTACTGGGGAGGCGTTCGCTACGCTCACAAGCAATCGCTGGACTCGCGGGAGCGCCATTGATGTTGTGCTCCTGTTGTGTGGCGCCAATCTTTACCAGCGTGTACGAGCGTTCCGCGCGGCTTGGCCCGTCACTCGGGTTGATGCTCGCCGCGCCCGCGTTAAATCCGGCGGCATTGATTCTCACTTTCATGCTCTTCGGCTATAAAGTCGGGACCGTTCGCCTCAGCGCCAGTATCGCGACAGTTTTGCTTACGGGAATGCTCGCCGATAGGATATTCGGCATAACCAAAGTTCACTGTGACGTCGATGCTTGGCAAACAGAAGGCCGCCCGGCAGACTTCCTTCATTTTTTGCGCGCCTGCGCCCGAGTGTCGATGCGGTTGGTTCCGGTGATTGTGATTGGAGTGCTGGCTTCAATGATTATCGCTCAGATGATTCCGGTGCGGACATTCGATTCAACTGCCGCGAAACTCCTGGCGGTCATTGTTGTTGCCGCCATCGCTGTTCCGCTGGCGTTGCCGACGTTCTTCGAGATTCCGCTGGCTCTCATACTACTCGGGTCAGGAGCGCCAATCGGCGCGGCGGTTGCTCTACTGATCGCCGGTCCGTCCGTGAATCTTCCCTCGCTGCTCACGATCACGAGGTCAACGAACTGGAAGGTCGCTGCCCTCGTTGCGGCATCTGTTTGGACTTTGGCGGTAGCCAGCGGAATATTCGTGAGCTTTCTTTGAACGCTTTTTAGTGAACGCTGCTAAGAAGGTGGTTCTTTCCTACTGAATGAGCATCGATCCCGCAACTAATTCGGCGCCGATTAGGCCGAGATGTGCTCTCGCGTTAATGGCCAAGGTTCCGATCGCCGGTACGGTAAAAACCCGCCTCACTCCACCTCTGAGTCCGGAAGAAGCAGCGAAATTAAGTATGTGCTTCCTTCGCGACATGACGACAAGCGTGTCTGGTCTGACTGGCGATGGGACGGAAGGCGTGGTGCTGTACACCCCGGCAGACGCGGGAGCGTTGCTACATGGTCTGCTCCCCAACAGCTTCAAGTTGTTCGCTCAGAACGGCGAGACGCTCGGAGAACGACTGATCAATGCTGCCGCCGAACTGCTCAACAACAGATTCGAATCGGTTTGCCTGATTAACTCCGATAGCCCAACTCTCCCGGCTAAGATTTTGACAACCGCTGCGTCATTATTGGCGCAGGACGGAGATCGAGTCGTGCTCGGCCCCAGTCAGGATGGCGGTTATTACCTCATTGGTCTCAAGCGTCCGCACCGCTACCTATTCGAGCGCATTGCGTGGAGCACGGCAGATGTCCTTTCTCACACGATTGAGCGCGCTGCCGAGATAGATCTACCGGTCGAGCTTCTGCCAATGTGGCATGACGTAGACGACGCAGTCACGCTTCGGCTGCTCTGCGAGGAACTCTCGTTGTTGTCAGATGGGCACGACAGGCGCGCGCAGTTTCGCGACGGTTTCGAAGCACCTCAAACGCGTGACTATCTCGCGGGCCTGATCGCAAAAGAAGGTCACGGGCGCTTCATGGCTGGCACGCATAGAGCGAAGACAAGCGCATGATCCCGACTGCGACAGGTGAGCGCAAATCGCTAATCGTCACGAATGTCCTGCTCGCGGGAATCGGCGCTGTCCTGCTAATACTCTTCCGAATCGGTCTTCAGGCCCGAGGCCTGACAGGCATCGCCTGGTTTATCAAACTCGCCCTGGTTCAGTCTGCACTTTATCTCGTAGTAGCTTGGTTGATCGTTCGTGCGCGGGACGCGCGCTCAACCCTGCTTATTGTTCTGCTCTTCGCGGCGATCTTCCGCCTCAGCATTGTTTTTGCTCCGCCGTATCTCTCTGATGACATTTATCGCTACGTCTGGGACGGGCGCGTTCAAGCAGCCGGCATCAATCCTTATCGTTACATTCCCGCCAACGAGCATCTGCAAAGTCTGCGAGATGAAGAGATTTATCCGAAGATCAATCGGCGCGATTACGCGCATACCATGTACCCTCCCGCCGCCGAGCTTATGTACTTTCTGGCGACACGCGTCAGTGAGAGCGTCACATGGATGAAACTGTCGATCGTTGGATTCGAATTGATCGCTATTTGGATCCTAATGGAGTTGCTCGCATCGTTTGGATTGCCGCGACAGCGCATTCTGATCTATGCGTGGCATCCATTGGCCGTCTGGGAGTTTGCCGGCAGCGGTCATGTCGATCCGCTAGCGTTTGCGTTCATTGCGCTGGCGTTACTGGCGCGACGGCGCAATTTGGAAACAGCAACAGGGATCTCGCTTGGGCTGGCGACGCTCGCCAAACTATTTCCGATAGTTCTGTTTCCCGTTTTGTACAAACGCTGGGGATGGAAGATGCCCGTTGCTTTGGTCGTGACAATCGTTGCCGGCTATTTGCCTTATCTCGGCGTGGGTCCGCTGGGAGTGCTCGGTTTTATTCCGGGCTATGCCCAGGAACGAGGCATAGTCAACGGCGAGCAGTTTTTTATTTTGGGTCTGGTTAATAGATTGCTCGGCGTCAAGTTGCCAAATGCAATCTTTCTTTCGTTCGCGGGTGCCGTTCTGCTGGCGCTTGCTCTTTGGTCTGTTCTCAAGCGTGAAGACGATCGCCTCGGCTACATGAAACGAGGTCTCGTGCTGGGGACAGCGTTCATGGTCCTGTTTACGCCTCACTTTCCCTGGTACTTCGGGTGGTTGATCCTGTTCTTGTGCTTCGTGCGATCAATTCCAGTCTTTTACTTGACCACGGCTAGCTTTGTGCTCTACGGCACGTGGGTGGGCGAGCAACCAGAGTGGGTCTTTGCGCTGAACAGCTTTCTATACATTCCCTGCGCGCTGATTGGCGCCATCGCATTCTGGAATCGGAAGAAAGCATTCGGACTTGTATCTGCCCAAACAACAAGCCCATCGACCGACACAACGGCGAATCACCGCGACGTCTCATTCAATCCTGGCCATTCGCCGAGCGCAGGCTTGAAGCCTTTGCCTAATTCAAGGGGCTCCAACTTGGCTGTTGGAGTTCTTATCGCTGCCCTTAATGAAGAGGAGACAATCGGTGAAGTCGTCCGCGCCGTGCCTCGCGACATCGCCAGCGAGATCATCGTAATTGACAACGGCAGCGAGGACCTTACGGCAGAGAAGGCCAGCGCTGCGGGAGCACGAGTAATTACGGCACAACGTCGTGGCTACGGAAGCGCATTTCAGGCGGGCTTGAGAGCCTTAAGTCCAGATTGCGAAATAGTAGTGTTTCTAGACGGCGACGGCAGCGATGTCCCTGAACAGATGGGAGCCTTGGTCCAACCAATATTGGATGGCACGTACGACTTCGTTCTCGGTTCGCGCATTCTCGGTCGGCGCGAGCGCGGAAGCATGATCTTTCATCAGGTCGTGGCCGGCTATTTAATCGGCTTTCTGGTTAGACTTCTTTACAGTGTGCACTACACCGACATGGGACCGTTCCGAGCGATTCGGCGAGACGCTTTGGAAAGGTTGGGAATGCGCGAAAAGACTTACGGCTGGCCGCTAGAGATGCAGATGCGCGCCGCTCGCACGGGTTTGCGAATACTTGAGGTGCCGGTTGATTATCGGCGGCGCGCTGGCGGCGCGTCGAAAATCTCCGGAACCCTGAAAGGCTCATTCCTGGCGGCAGCCCGCATTCTGATCACGCTCGCTCGCATCGCCATGGAGCGCGGCTGAATTCGCGAAGACGGCAAGGGCTAGCGCGCGATCACGACCGTCGTGCAGGCGCTGCCGATTTTGGGCAGATCACGCGTGGCGGCCATTCTAATGTCGAGGCGAGGACGGTCGCCGCGAATTATCGGGCAATACGGATCGGGTTGGTCAAGCGTACCGTGCAGTTTGCGGCGTCCCAGACATCCGCCGTGACAAGTTTCACGAAACTCGCAAGGCTCGCAAGCCACCGGCACCATGCGCGCGGCAACAAACGCCCCGCTGTTTACGATTTCTTCGCCGCCGTCGAGCAACGTTGATAGAGGCTCGCCCGCGCCCGGCCAGTAAACGCATGCTTGTGTTGTTGCGCGCGGCGTCACGCGAATGGTCCCGACTCCGCACCCGCCCGCCAGCGGTGGCAATCCGGCCAGCGCCCGCACCAGCGGCTCGCCAATCACGATTACATCAGTTTCCGCGAACAACCGGTGAAAGCCCTCCCAGTATTCTTCGTAGGTTAGAGCGAACGTGTCGGTCCTCACAGATTGATAAACGTTGACTCGTAACGGTGCGTCAAACTTCTTGGCGATTCCCGCAACCTCCGCCAATCGCGAGTAATTGGCTTTCATCATGACGGCGACAATCGTGACGGGAACGCCCAGCAAGCGACATCGCGCTGCCTGTTCGTGGATCAGATCCCAATTGCCCGCGCCGCGCTGCGCGTCCTGCTCGGCTTTAGTTGGATAATCCAGCGAAAACTCGACGTCGTGAAAGGCGCGCACATCTTCATCGTTCAGGATTGCAATGCTATGGCCGTTTGACGTAATCGTGAGCTTGACCGGCTGTGACTTGAGAAAACTCAGAATGCCTTGAAAGTCCGGGTGCATTCCATTCTCCCCCGTGCCCAGGTTAACAGAGCGCACCGGCAGACGCTCCATGACGGCGCGCACTTGGTCAAGCGTCAGGCGATCGACGCGATCGGGATCGCGATAACAGAACGAGCACGCGAGATTGCATTCGTTAGTTAACGCCAGACCCAGTGCAAATTGTTCTGCACTGTCTTTTGGCTTCTTTGCTTGTGTCGTTATCACGGTGAATGATCGTTACCAGAGCGGAATTCTCGGATATGTTTTGGCAAGTTTGGCATCTATGCCCCACTTCCGGCCCGCGCCGCCAACCATCAGGCTGAACGCGGCGATCATTGGGACCAGCAATTCCCAAATCCATGCGGTGCCCCACTCAGATACCCAGAGAGAAGCCAGAAAGAGGAATGCCGCCAATGCAACCGGTCGCGTCAGCAGTCCCAATAATAAAAACAGTCCGAAGCTAACTTCCGTAACTGCCTGCATCGGACCAGCGACGGCAGCGTGACTTGCCGCCAAACTCATAATGCTTTTCCAAAAGCCGGGAGCGTGACCCTTTTCCACGTAATAATTAATCAGGCCTGTGTATCCATCTCTGCCGTACAGACCCTTTCTCAGGTTTTCAAAGAATACATACAGAAACATCGCGCCGAGGCCCAGGCGCATGATTGCCATTCCCGTCTTCGCCGGCGCGCAAGCAGCCGTTGTAGAAGAATTTTCTTTGGTCGAAACATCATCCGGCATTGGAAGAGCTCCTTTCGGAAATCATCATAAACACAGTCTGCTATTTGTCGGCGCGGTGGTTGCCACCTTTAAAAGCCGAGCTGAAAATGATGCGTGCTTCGGGATTTGATCATTTCAACGAAGCAAGCGCGGCGCGTATTTCTTCATTCGTTGGGCGCTGCTTGTAATCGGATTCGATCTTGGCCCAGGCGACTTTACCCTTCTTATCGATCACGTACACGGCCGGATGCGGAATGCCATAAACTTTCTGTGCTTCGTAAGCGGGATCGCGCAGCTCGTAAGCGTCAATAATCTTATGCTCAGGGTCTGAGAGAATTGGGAAATTGACTACGCCTTTGCCATCCGACGCTCGGACAGCGATTCTATGGCGACCGATCCGACGCCCCAACCCCGCCGCTCCGGAGTATCGCTCTGGCAGACGAAACGAACGGAACGCACCCGCCGCAGCCCATCCCACAGCTTCTGCATTTTGAGGTGAATCCCAAGTCAGCGTCAGTAGTACCAGTCGTCGCCACGTCCGGCCGGCAATGCTTCAAGTAACCGTAAGCGCAACTACAACCTCGCGAGTTTCCGGTGGAAAGCACACTTCATTGCTGCAACTCTGATAACTCAGCCGGGCTCTTATCTCTCCCTTTCCGGTGGCCTGAGTTAGCGGGACGATAATCGTGAAGCTGATCACGGCGCGTCGATCGTAAACACCCAACCGCTCCTCGGAAAAACTGAAGCGGCGCACAATTGCTCTTGGGTAAACCACTGAGCCAACCTTAATCCCGTGAGGTGCTTCGACCTCGATCTTAGTCGCCAGTGCGAATCGGCTGATCGGATTATGCGCGTTGACGTGATAGCCGGACGGTATGTCCAGCACGAAAGTCCCGCGCACCGTGCGCCCACGTTGGACCTTGGAACTGGCTAGCGATAATCGCGTAGCGATCTTTGGCGGCGTAGTTTGCGCGCGGGCGACGGTGAGACTCTCCGGCACAGTCGAAAAGCTCATCAGGGTCGCCACACCAATGAAAAGAAACAGAATTCGATTTTTCACGATCAAGCTTTCCTTACTTTCTTTAGCGATGCGAGCCCTGCTCGAATGTCTTCATTGGACGGTCGCAGCTTATAGTCGGACTCGATCTTGGTCCACGCAACCCGACCGTTCTTATCGATCACGTAAACCGCCGGATGCGGTATGCCGTCGAACCTCTTGCCCTCGTAAGCCGGATCGTGAAGGCCATAAGCATCGATGACCTTGTGGTTAGGATCGCTCAGCAGCGGGTAAGTGACCGCGCCTTTTCCATCCGCGGCGATCTTCTCAACTAACTGCTTCGACTTTTCATGATCGTCAACACTCACCGCGAGCAAACGCACCTGCTCGTTCGGCTTCAACAGCGAACGCAACTCGGCCAACTGCCGAGCGCAGTATGGTCACCAGTATCCCCGGAAGAAGACCAGGACAGTCGGCATCTTCCCGCGCGTCGAGGACAGAGTGACCTGGTTGCCTTGTAGGTCTTCCAGCGTGAAATCAGGAGCTTTATCTCCCACGCCTACGGGCGTCGCCCGCTTTGACCCACCATTTTGGTTGCCCCGCAACACACGCGAGACGCCGGGCTGAGCAATGGTCGCGACGAGCAGGACCAGTGCCCCGAGATTTCTAAATGACATGGTGTCTTTCTCCTTCTAGTATTGGGCGTTTCAATCGACCGGCGTGCGAGCGTGCAAGTAACGACTAATTGGCGCCATCTGCCTCGGTCAAACAGCGAGCTAATCTGACTATCTGATCCGTGACTTTAATACCAGGGTGAGCGTCATTCATTCCGGTATCTCGCTTAATCCCCGTAGAGCGTCAAGGATCGCCGCCGGCTCCAAACGGCGCGTGTAGTCGGCGTCGACGAAGGCGAGCCGGATCGTACCGTCCGCCGCGATGACGAACGTGCCGGGCAGGGGCAGCTCGTAAGACCCGTCGCCGTTCCAGGCCCGCAGATCGATCCCGAAGCTCTAATAAACCGGCCTCAAAGCAGCGCCGAGAGTGAAGACGAGGCCGAACTGACGCGCCACCTCGTTGCCGCCGTCGCTCAGCACCTCGAAGTCAAGCTCGTCCTTCTCGACCGTCGAAAGCGAGTTATCAGGCGTCTGCGGCGAGACCGCGACCAGCGACGCGCCGAGCGCGCGAATTTCCGGCAACACCTTCTGATAGGCCCGCAACTGCAGGTTGCAGTACGGTCACCACAAGCCCCGATAGAACGCGATCACAACCGGACCGCGTGCGCGCAACGATGAAAGCGCGACCGTTTCGCCGCGCGCGTTCGGCAACGCGAAATCGGGAGCCTGCGCTCCGACTGGCAGGCTGCGTTCGACGATGCCGGAGCGCGCCAACTCCTCCGTCGTCTGCCGAACAATGGCGGCAGCTTCGGGCGGAAAACGCGCGCGCGATTTTTCCCTGTGCTCGTCGAGCTGGCGTTGTAATACCGTGCCTAATACGTCTTTTTCAGTCGCCATTATGGTTGTTCTCATGTCTGCACACTTATTTCGATATGTATAGATCGGAAAGTTGCTGGCGCAGGTTGGCCACCTTTGGCAGATCATTGATCACGATGTACGGATCATCAGGATGACGGACGGCGTAGTCCTGATGATAAGACTCGGCTTTGTAAAACGAGTGAAACGGATCAACCCTGGTTACAATAGGCCCATCAAAAACTTTCGCCCGATCAAGTTGATTGATGTAGGCCTGGGCAATGCGAAGTTCTTCTTCGGTCGAGTAGAAAATAGCGGATCGATATTGTGTGCCGGTGTCAGGCCCTTGTCGATTTAGTTCGGTCGGGTCATGAGCAACGGAAAAGAACACTTTGAGGAGCTGACCATAGGTAATCTGCGACGAGTCGTACGTGATGCTAACCGATTCGGCGTGCCCGGTTGCACCATCACTTACGGCCTCGTAGTTAGCCGTCTCGGCGGATCCTCCGGAGTATCCGGCGGTGACGGTTTTGACGCCCTTGACATGTTCGAAAACGGCCTGAATACCCCAGAAGCAGCCTCCGGCAAAAACCGCGGTTCGCTCAGCTTTCGCCTTTGCCAGCGGCGCATTGACCGCTGGATCTGGGATAGTCGCAGCCGCACCCACCGGCGCGAGTGTGATCGCCGCGGCCAGCGTTAGAAACTTGTTTCGCATTGTTTTCATCATGCCCTCAAAAATACACCGTGCGAGACTTCGATTCAAAACTCCTTACTGGTAACGCTACTTACAAACCAAGTTGATCGGACAGTTTCATCGAAGCTGATCCGATAGAAATCTGCCCCTGCAATATGATACTGACCGACCCAGTTTTTATTCCCGCCAGATAGCAAAACTCTTCCTTTGCGGGAATAAGCAGCCATCCTTCGGGTATCATTGTTTGGCAGAGCAAGCGGCAAGAGAGGAACGGCAGGACACGTACTCGCGATGTTCGGACGAAATCTGAAGGAACACGGAGCCGCAAGGTGGGCGGCGTTCGAGGCCGAAGCTTTGCCCCACATGAACGACCTGTTTCGTGTTGCGATGTGGCTGGTTGGCGACCGCGCAGCGGCGGAAGACCTGGTACAGGAGAGTTACGTGCAGGCTTTGCAATCCTTCCATCGCTTTGAGCAAGGGACGAACTGCCGCGCCTGGCTGGTAACCATCATGTACCACATGAACAGCAAACGTCTTCGTAGCGCAGCCAAACTCAGACTCCTTTCGGATACCGATGAGCGCATAGCGGAAACAGTAGCCTTCACCCCGCCAACTCCACAGGGGCTCTCGGAAATAGAGGTGCTGCAGGCGCTTGAAAGTCTTCCGTGGCAGTTTCAGGAAGTAGTCGTGCTGGCGGACGTGGAAGACATGGCCTATAGAGAGATCGCGGAAGCGTTAGCGGTTCCGGTCGGCACCGTGATGTCGCGCCTGTCGCGAGGACGCAAACTCCTGCGCGCAGAGTTAGCGAACTACGCCAACACCTTAGGGATCGGTAAGTCAGCCGAGGAAGTCCCGGGATCTATTAAGGAGAGACAAGGAGGGAAATCAGATGCTGTGTCGTGATTTCCGTGAAATCGCCGATTCATATTTGAGCGATGAGCTATTGATCGAGACTAACCATGATGTGATCTCGCATTTGGAAAACTGTGCCGAGTGTCGGCGGGAAATGTCAGCACGCCGCGAGCTGCGAGACCGTCTCCGGTCGGCATTTGTCAGCGCGCCGGATTGGCAAATGGAGGCAGAATTCGGCGATCGGCTGAGAACGCAGTTGCGCGAGAATGCATCGGCCCAGAGCCACCCCCGTATGACCTCTTGGGGCGAACCCTGGTTGGTGAAACAGCGCCGAGCATTTTTGCTTTCCTTAGCGGCGTGTCTGGTAGTGGTCGCAGGATTCGGATTGATTCTCGTCCGACAACGAATCACCCAACGCTCCCAGCGACTTGCCGCAACCGCGCCAGACCAGCGACGTACCATACAGATTGAAAACAACAACTCGGGAAGAGTCGATTCGGCGGAGATTGAACCGCGACTGCCTTTAGATATCGCCAGAATGGAACTCGTAAACTTCGCCGTGGGAGATCACCGTAATTGTGCGATCGAGTTTCGCTTGCCCGCGAAACCAATCTCTCTGGAAGAGGCGGGCCGGAAATATGATCCGGTGTACTTGAACCTCGCGCAGGCTGTCTTGGCCGGGCAGAATGGATTGCCTCCGGAAGCTGAACTAGTGGAGGGCCATTCATGTGTTTTCGAAGGCCGTCGCTTTGCTCACCTTGTGTTCAAGTCTCATGGTCGCATCGTCTCTTTATTAGTGACGGACGTTCAGCGCAACGGAACCAATGAGGCATCCTCACGTCCGAACGGGGCCCGGAGCGATCAAGTCATAGCCTGCTCACAATTAGACGGCTATCAGGTTTCTTGTTTTGCGACCGCCCAGCATGCTGTCTTCGTAATTTCAGATTTACCGGAAGGCGAGAATCTGGCGCTTGCGCGCGCACTAACCCCGGCAGTCTTTGCACACCTCAGCCAAACTGAAAGAGTTAGCTAAGAGGGTGCGGGTCGACGTGATGAACTACTCTGCGGCCTAGTCGACCCCCTATCACATTAGCGGTCAAAGACAAGAACTAATAGGCCGCTCCTGTACTCGTTGTCTTTAGCATAATCATTCAGCTATTGTCTTGTATGCTCGCCTGAGTAGTCTACAGTTCAACGCGCGGAGTAGAGTTTCGTCATATACAGGGCAATGGAAAATTCGACTACATTCATCGTGGCAGTTCTCGCGGTCTTACTTGTCTCCTCACCTGCACTTCCGGCCAACGATCCCTTATACGGCGGCAGCGTCGTTGTAGCAATCTCCTCAGATCCGGGCGGTCTGAATCCAGCCATAACTACGCAGGGAGGTGTGCACCAGATTTGTGGCTCAATCTTTAGCGGGCTATTGGCTCACGATTTCCAACTCAATCCCGTTCCCGATCTGGCCGAGCGTTGGGACGTCTCGCCCGATGGTCGGACTTATACTTTCTACCTCGCGACAAAAGCTGTGTTCCACGACGGCGTGCCCGTGACCTCCGAAGATGTCCGGTTTACGTTTGAGCAATTGCTATTGAAATATCACTCGCGCACTCGGACTTCAATCGGCGACAACCTCCGTCATATAGATACTCCTGATCCGCACACGGTGGTGTTTATCTTCGAGAAACCCTACGCTGCTTTTCTAAAACTCGTTGACGTAACCAACGCTCCCGTGATGCCGAAGCACTTGTACGAAGGTACTGACCCGCTAACGAATCCGCACAACACAAATCCCATAGGCAGCGGACCGTTTAAGCTGCAGGAATGGCTGAAGGGCGATCACCTTACGCTCGTCAGGAACGACAGCTATTTCAAGACAGGCAAACCCTACCTGGATCGACTCGTGTACAAGGTTATGCCTACCGCGGCGCTGGCAACCATCGCCTTCGAGCGGGGAGAAGTTGACTATCTCTTGGGCGCGTCACCGCTCGATATCGCGCGGCTGAAAAACATGCCCGGTGTTGTTGTCACCGATAAGGGTCGCGAAGGTTTTGCAGGCGTGGAAACGTTTATCCCAAATATCACGCGTGCACCTCTTTCGGACTTGCGAGTTCGGCGCGCAATCGCCCACGCCATCGATAAACAATTCCTCGTTGATAAACTCTTGTTCGGACAAGGCATCGCTGCTACTGGGCCGGTCTCACACATGCTCGCCTGGGCTTACAACCCTAACGTGGAGAAGTACGAACACAACGTTGGTCTCGCTAATCAACTGCTCGATGAAGCTGGGCAGCGACGGGGAACCGATGGCACACGCTTCCACCTGAAGTTCGTTCATGCTGCCTCATACGCGAAAGTGGCTGAGGCCTTGCGCGATCAGTTACGCGAAGTCGGTATCGCGGTCGATCTGCAACAAATGGAGTTTGGCGCGGCTATTGACGCGGTCTACATCAAAAAGGATTTCGATCTGGGTTTCGCGTCTTTCGAGAACGGTCCCGACCCGGATATCGGAGTCAAACGCACGGTCGTCTCCTCAAACATCGGGCCAATCCCTTTCTCCAACGGCGCGGGCTATCGCAATCCCCGCGTTGACGAGTTGTTCGCTTTAGCTGCTTCTGAGTTGGACAAGGAAAAGCGCGCGGCGTATTACTTCGAGGCGCAGGACATCCTGGTTAAGGACCTACCTTATTTCTGGCTCTATGAGCCCAACTCCGGCGCTGCTTACCGCGCGGGTTTGCAGGGGATGTATACGTGGAGCGCGAAATCAAATATTTATTTTGCCCAGGATGCCTGGTGGGCTGACGGCGGCCGCTCGGCGCATACATCCGCAGACAATCTTAAGGGTTGGAAACTCTATGTGCTCCTGGCCCTGCTCGCGTTTTCTGCCGGCGTTGGAGCAATTCTTTTAAAGAGAAGCAGACGAAGAGTTTGAACATTAAGCGGGCTTATCGAGATTCGCGATGCGGGACTTGGGATCGAGCGCTCGGTTGAGGGAGTCGCCGACTGTGTTCAGCGCGAGGACGAGAAGTGAGACCGCCAGCGCCGGGAAGAAAATGACCCACCAGGCATCGCGAATGAAGTGCTCCCCGTTGTGCAGCATGTAACCCCAGCTAATGTAGTTGCTGTCGCCAAGGCCGATAAACTCCAACGCTGCTTCGACCAGAATTACTCCGCCGACCATCAATACAACGTTGGTAATGATTATCGGAAGCGCGTTGGGTAAGATAGTGCGAAGCAATATCCTTGCGGGGCTGGCTCCCATCGCGCGTGCGGCTTCGACGAAACTTCTTTCCTTAAGTGACATTACTTCTGCCCTGACGAGGCGCGCCGTAGTTGGCCAGTAGGTGACGCTCAAGACGATGATGAGTGTGAAAAAGGTTGACCCAAAGAGCGCGGCAATAACAAGGGCCAGGAAGAAGCGCGGCGGAATCAGGAAAAGCTCCGTGAGCCGCATCAATAAATCGTCAACAAGTCCGCCTGCGTAGCCCGCTGTTAGTCCAATCAAAACTCCTATAAGTCCACTTAACACTGCGACTGTGACGCCAATCGCAAGGGAAATTCTGGAGCCATAAACCACGCCGCTGAAGATGTCTCGTCCCAGATCGTCGGTCCCAAAAAGATGTGCAGCAGAAGGTGGGCGTAGGCTCTCGTCAGAAATCATATGTGGGTCATGCGCCGCAATCTGCTCGGCGAAAACTGCGGCGAAGGCAAAGAGCGCCAACAGCACGACGGCGACGAGCATGGTGCGCCTGCCTTTGAAACTGGGCCAGCCGATAAGGTTTCGCCGTGCGCGTTGCTCGAAAGTCTCTTGGTTCATTTGCTGATTCGACCGTAACGGATGCGCGGGTCAAGCGCTGAATACGTCAAGTCTACAATCAAATTCACCACAATGACGCTAACCGAGATCATCAGGAAAAGGCCCATCAAAACTGGATAATCGCGCATGGCGAGCGCGTCAAGCATTAGCCTGCCGAGGCCGGGCCAGGCGAAGACTGTCTCGACCAGCACAGCGCCGCTCAACAACATCCCAAAGTCATGGCCCACCACGGTGACAATCGGCAATAGCGCGTTGCGCAGCGCGTGCCCATATAGCACGCGGCCCTCCGACACCCCCTTGGCGCGCGCCGCAATAACAAAGTTTTCACTGAGCACGTTGAGCATTGAGGTGCGAGTCAAACGCATGATCTGCGCGACATAGACGATTGCGAGCGTCGTGACCGGCAACACGAGGTGACTGAGCACGTCGACCCCGTAGGCGAGTCCCGCCACCTCCTGAGTCGCCGACGACAAATTCTGCGTAGGGAAGAGGCCGAGCCGAAGTGCGAACACGATGAGCAGCAGATGCCCGACGGAGAAGGACGGCACCGAGTAGCCCGCCAGAGCAAAAGCATTTATCGAGCGATCGGTCCAGGAGTTTTCCCGCCGCGCGGCTTCGACTCCGAGCACCACTCCAGCTCCGGATGAGATAAGGACCGCGCTTATCGTCAACAGTAGAGTTGCCGGAATGCGCGCGATGATGACGCCGAAAACCGATTGCTTGTAGCCGAGTGAATATCCCAGGTCTCCGCGGAGTACGCTGGTTAGGTAGATCCAGAGTTGGCTTGCCAGCGATTGATTCAAACCAAACTTAGCGCGAATGAACTCAAAATACTTCTCGTCACCGCTTTGCCCGGCGAGCAAATGAACCGGGTCACCTGGAGCGAGATGTATCAGAAGGAAGTTAACGAGGATGAGAATTAAGATCAGGATCAGCGATTGGATCAATCGCCGAATCAGAAACCAGCCCGAGACACGCGACAGAATGGATATCAAAGTATGAGTTTCCTTATGAAGGTTGTCCTGGCTTCACTAATGCAAGCGCGGATCAAGCGCATCTCGTATCCATTTTCCAGCAGGTTGAATGCCAATTACCGCCAGGCTAATTGCCACGCCCGGATCGATCCTGTTTGAGTTGAACGCCGGTTGATGCACTTTTTTAGTTTGGAATTATACATCTGCGATTCGAGTTTGCTACGGTAGGTGTTTAGTTTACCCTTAGTCTACCCCGGAGGATTGTTAATGTTTGCAAGTATGTTGGCTATGTTATCCATGATGCTGATGTTTGCTGGATGTAGTTTGCTACGGCCAGAGACAGAGATTCAGAAACTGCAAACGGCTCGCATCCACATTGACGGATTCAGCAAAAGCAAAAGCGGCGCGGTTTGAATGGCTTGACCGGAAAAGGTCAAACAAGCTCTGGATGAGCTTGACGCTGTTCACAAAATCGAAATGCTGCTGGATCGCGATGAGTTTCTCGTTACTTACGATCCGGCCAAAGTAAGTGAAGAAACTTTAATTGCCACCATCAAGCGATCTGGCTACACGGCGCAAGTTGTGCCCGCCGGCAGCTCGGATTCGGTGACTGAAGAGAAAATGGTTTTGCCCCCGGCGTTTCCGTTGCTGGATGAGGCGCTTGCTAAAGCGAGAAAAGAAAACAAGCCGCTCGTCATGGAGTTCTATGCTTCATGGTGCATGCCCTGCAAAAGAATGGAGCTGACCACTTTCGCTGATGCCACTGTGAAAGCCCTGCTTCAGAAGTGCGTGTTTCTCAGGATAGATACGGATCAGCGGCCGGAGTTAGCGAAACAAGTTGGAGTGGTGGGGCTGCCTGATATGCGACTTGTTACTCCTGACGGCAAAGTGGTTCGCAAACTTCGCGGTTACCAGGATGCTGAAACTTTCGCCAAAGAGTTGACCTCGCTTATAGGTGAAGTTAAGAAGAGCGAGCTGTAACGATTGCGCCTTTTTCTGTTAGGAATCGGGCACTGGAAATCGGAGCGAGAACTCGAAGAGATAGAGACTACTGCTCCCAAGTTTGTTCAATAAGTGAATTAATTGTTTCGAGCGCTACCAGTACCGCTCGCTGTACCGGCGGGCTCAAGTCAGCGCCAAGTTCGTCATAATCTGTAGGCTCGCATCCAACCAGGAAAACCTTGCGGGGAAGAACAGCCAATGCCTTAGCCAGTATTAGCACCTTTGAAGGATCGCTGTAATGCGCGTCCGCCAGAGATTGGTGCAATTCATAAGAAGCTTTCTCATCCAGTTCCGGCACCTCGGGTTCAATTACATAGATCGTGCCGGGAGCGCCGCCACGATGGATCGTATCCGCAATAATCAGGAGGTCGTAACCGCTCATTAATTCCTGAACTAAGGCTATACCAGCGATGCCGGCCTCAAATACAGTTACCTCGCTGCCATACTTATTACTCCCAATAAGCTTCTGGGCAACCACTACACCGAAGCCATCGTCACCACGAAGTACGTTGCCGACTCCAGCCACCAAAATCTTCATCGGGGTTTTCTCCCACCAGGCGAACCGTCCTGATGATACTCTAACCGAGAAACGGTCGATCGGAAGTTACCCGTTGTTGGATAAATACAACTTCGCGGTGCTGGCTTTTGAGCGTATGATGACGACGAATACCCGCAAACAGTAGTTATCCCTCGCTTTACCAATATCTTTTGTTCTCGCGGAGAGCACGAATGAAGATTGCAATCAGCGGCAAGGGCGGTTCCGGTAAAACTACCATCAGCGCGACGCTCACGCGCATACTCGCCCGACGTGGTTTGCCTGTCCTTGCCATTGATGGCGATCCCAATCCAAATCTAATTCAAGCTCTCGGTCTGGGCCCGGGCGTCGAGACCGCCGCGATTCCACGCAGTGTAGTTGAGCGACGCGAAGACGAGAATGGGCAACAGCGTCATGTGCTCACGACAACGGTCGAAGATATCGTTAATAGGTATGGACTGAAAGCACCTGATGGCGTCACGGTTTTAGTTGGAACTCATATTGATCACGCCGGCGCTGGTTGACTCTGTGGCGCTCACGCTGCCGTGCGCAGCCTCGTCGGGGAGATTGTCAGCAGTTCAAAAGATATCACGGTGATGGACATGGAAGCATCCATCGAACACATGAGTCGCGGCACTGTTCGGTACGTTGATGCGCTGCTGGTTGTGTTGGAGCCTTATTACCGCTCGATGGAAACCGCAGGACGCACGGTGCCCCTCGCGCGCGAGCTCGGGATTAGGCGCATATATGGCATCGGTAACAAACTTCGCAGCCCCGCAGACGGCGAGGCTATCGCGGCCTATTGCCGCAATCACGATCTGGAGCTGATTGCAAAAATTCCATTCGACGACAGTGTGGTAGAAGCAGATCGAACCGGCCGCGCGGTGATTGATTACGACGCCACTGCACCGATTGTGGAAGAGTTATCGCGCGTGGCCGATTTTCTGCTGCGTGAAGTCAAAGTTAATGGTACTGGTAATGGAGCGGGAGGGAACTAAGATGCTCGAGAACATGGACACGATGACGATTTGGACTTACTCGCTTATAGCCGGCGCGGTTGTAGTCTTAATTGTAGCTGTGCTGCTTATCATGCTGATTGCCGCGGCTAACCGTGTGAACAAACACGCAAGCCACATCTGGGACGCGGGAAAACAGATTGCGGGTAATACCGTTTCGATCTGGATGTTGAATGTAACTAACAGAGTGGCGGGAGAGATTCTGGAAGGAGCGCTGTCGATCAACAAAAGAGCAGCTTCGATTGATACCACCATCGGCGCCCTGGCTGAGGCGCTTGGACCAAAGAGGTAACCTGCGATGCGACTGCTTACCTGGCTCACTGTCATTTATCTCATTGTGTTGGTCGTGGCGCTGGCCGCCAGCTTAATAGCGATCTTCATTCATCTTTGGAAGATTGGCAGCGCTTTGGCGGCGGTGGAGCGCGCTCTCGTGCAAACGAAGACGAACACTGCGCCTTTGCAAGGACATATTGAGGCCATCAACGGTGGCTTGGTAGGCGTCAGGGATGGCTTGATGCTGGTCGATGATCATCTGGCTTCGACAGATGGCAGCCTGGACTTTGTAGCCGAACGGCTGGGTATCAGAGAAACCGTTTAGATGAACGGAGGAAAACGATCATGGAAACTGCAATCATCGTTGTCTGGTCAGCGACGCTTGTCATCGCGCTGATTCTAACGCTCGTAATCTTGAAGCTCGTGTTTCTGATTCTGCGAACTGAGCGTGACATTATCCAACTTGCGCACGTCACGTTGCCCGCGGCGCAGGGGATAGAACGCAACACTGGTTTGATTTCAAAGCTTGAAACTACCAAGAGCGTGGCTGGAAAAATTTTGAGCGTTGCCATCGCGATTGAAGCGGGTTCAAAATCGATAGCGGAGAAGCTGGCCGCAGTCGGACGCGCCCTGGCGGAGAAGGGAAGATGATATGGAACTAACACTCACAGTGCTAACCGCACTTCTCGCCGCTGCGTTGTTAATTGCTCTCGTCGTCGCGTTGTTGCTGGTGCTGCGAACGCTTCAGTCTGTGCGGAAGTACATTGAAAAAATTAACTGGGGCGTCCGCGCGATCGAGAAAGAAACTGAGATGCTGGGCGGTGTGGAAACGCTTAACGGTGGATTGACTGCTCTTGCGGGCGGGCTAGAATCTGTCGCTGCACACTTTGGCAACGTGGACCGCAACGTCGGTACGGTCGGGGCTGCCTTGTTAAAGTGAGCCGGCAAATTAATCGCAGACCTAAAGTCTGCGGCAGTTAAAAAAGGGGACTCAATGGGAGAGATACCAGAGAAACGCGGGGGCGAGGCTGGCCATCACTTGCAGCGCGTGTCGTCAACCGTGGGCCTGCCGGATCAGGTGGGCAACGTGGGCCGGCGCACCATGGAAGAGTTGGCTGAAGACATCGTGGCCTCGCATGGGAAGAGCCAAGCGAGTCTCGGCCCGCTGGAGAAGGTTTACGTCTTCTGGCTGGCTGGGATGAGCTGCGACGGCTGCACGGTATCCGTCAGCGGTGCCACCGAGCCCGCGCTCGAAGATTTGCTCACGGGATCCATCCCCGGAATTCCCCTCGTGATTCTTCACCACTACGTTTTGCAACTCGAATCCGGCGACCATTACATGCAGTCGCTGTTGAAGGCTGAACAAGGCCTGCTCGATGGGCCTTACGTGATCGCTTACGAGGGCTCAATACCCGATGAAAACCTGAGCGCCGCCGGCGAGCCGTTTGCGGGTGAAGGCTCCCTTCCGCTTTGGGTCGCGAGCGATCAACGTCGGCGAGTCTCAACGGCTGAATGGGTGAAGCGTTTGGCGCCGGGCTCGGCGGCCGTGATTGCAGTGGGCACGTGTGCGACCTGGGGTGGTATCCCAGCTGCTTATGGAAACGTTACCGGCTCGATGAGCATGATGGATTGGCTGGGCGCGGATTTTCGCAGCGCGTTGGGCCTCCCGGTTATTAACATTCCCGGATGCGCGCCTGTTGGTGACAATTTTACTGATGCAGTGCAGGCGATTCTGCTTTTCCTCCAGGGCCTCGGTCCCTTACCGGAGTTTGACGAACTGGGACGTCCGGCGTGGCAATTTTCAGATACGGTCCACCGTAAGTGCGGGCGCGCTGGTTTCTACGAAGAAGGCACATTTGCCAAAGAATATGGGGACAAAGAATGCTTAGTTGAAGTCGGCTGCTGGGGACCCGTTGTTCAGTGCAACATAACCGAGAAAGGCGCAATCGCGCACATGGGTGGCTGCATGAATGCCGGCGGACCATGCATCGGCTGCACCATGCCCGGCTTCCCCGATAAGTTTTCGCCTTTCTACAAGGCCCCACCGGGTTCAATGATTTCAAGCTACACCTCGCGCATGACGGGTTCGGTGGTTCGTTCACTTCGGCGCATCAGTCAGCGCGAGCGCAACCGCGAGATTCGTTGGCACCAGACAGTGCCGAGCGGCTGGGCGATGCACGGGGGCGGCACGTCGTTCTCACACAAGATTCTGGAATTCTTTTACGAGGCGATGCAGTTTCAAGGCGCCACACGTCCTGAGAAAGTGCCCGGCAAGAGATTTCCACCAGGCCACGAAAGTTTACCCGATCGCGTTTACAAAGATGATTATCAGGTGTTGCCCGACGAGCGCGTGAAAAAGTCGGAGACCAGGGCCTGAAGATAAACCCATAGCGATGGAGAACGCTTAATGTGTTTCAAGAATCTACCGATTGAATTTGACGCTCAGGGGAACGCGCAACTCATCGGGGGTGTTGCCAATCCCTATGCTTACACGCCACGCGAAATCAAACGCGAGAAGCTGGAAGAATTACTAGCTAGGAACGGGCATATTAAGGATGTCAGCATCTCTCCGGTGACTCGCGTCGCGGGTGCTCTTTCGTTTCACGCCGTGGCGGATTTACAGGAGCGCAAGTTTCTTGAGGCTAATTCCGTGGCCACGATCTTTCGCGGTTACGAAGTGATCTTGAAGGGCCGCGATCCGCGCGATGCGATTTATATTTCCAGTCGCGCTTGCGGAGTTTGTGGTGGCGTTCACTCGACCGCTGCCTGCGAAGCTATTGAGATGGCTTTCGGAATTTCGCCGCCGCCGCTCGGCACCGTGCTGCGAAATATCGCCCTCTCGCTCGATTTTCTTTACGACCACCCGCTCCATCTTTTTCTGCTTGCCGGGCCTGACTATTCGCAAGTTGTCGTCCAGGCCACCACTCCGGCGATGTGGGAAAAAGCTCAGGCCACCGCAGCTCCCAACGCCGAGGTTCATCAGTTCAAGACTATCGGCGACATCATGAAGGGGCTCAACCCGCTTTCGGGCAAGTTGTACCTCGATGGCTTGAAGATGACGCGCACGCCGCGCGAAGCCTACTCCGTTCTTTTCGGAAAATATCCACACCCGCAAACGGTCGTCCCGGGCGGTATGTCCAGCACCGTGACAATTACCGACTTCAATGAGACCTACACGCGTCTGCAAAAGATGATCGACTGGACCAAGCGCATGATTCTGCTCTGGGACGATCTCACGGAGTTCTTCTACGATTACAACCCGGAGTATAAAAAAGTCGGCGCGCGCCACATGAATATGATTGACCTGGGGATGTGGGATGACGAAAACTCTTACGATGCGAGTTATGCGCGTTGCAACGAATGGGGTGAAGCCCGTTGGGCCACGCCCGGTGTCGTTATCGACGGCAAGTTGGTAACAACTAAACTACAGCAAATCAATCTCGGCCTCGAAGAATTCGTCGAGCATTCTTACTACGAGAACTGGAACGAAAATGTGCGTTTCAAGACCGACCCTTCTGGCGCGCCGCTGTCGCCTAATCATCCGTGGAATAAGGAGACAATGCCCAACCCCTCGAAAGAGAGCTGGAAGGATCGCTACACCTGGAGCACGGCGCCGCGCTGGGATAGGCAAGTAGTCGAAGCCGGAGCTTACGCGCGCATCTGGACTACGGCCGCTGCCGGACTGATGCCGCAGAACCAATTCCTCGAGTCGACCGGACACAGTCTCAAGATTAATATGCCGAAGACGATGCTGCCGGAGATGGATTTCGAGTGGAAGATTCCGGAAGTGTGGAACGCCTTCGAACGCAATCGCGCCCGCGCCTACTGCATGGGCTATAACCTGATGGTCGCGTACACGATGGTGTTGAAAGCTTTCGATTACCTGCGCAAAGGCGAGGACAAAGTCAGCACAAAATTCGAGGTGCCGAAAGGCGAGCGAATTGGCGTTGGCTTCTGGGGCGCGGGTCGCGGGTACCTTTCCCATCACCTTACCCTCGACAAGGGTGCAATAACGAACTATCAGATCGTGACGCCTTCAACCTTCAACGCTTCGCCGCACGATCCCTTCGGCAATCCTGGTCCCTATGAAGAGGCGGTGCTCAATACTCCTATCATCGAGGACTTCTCCAAGCCTGAAGAATTCACCGGCGTTGACATGCTGCGCGCGATTCGCAGCTTTGATCCTTGTATGCCCTGCACGACGCACATCTATGGCGGCGAGCGGGAGATTGTTCGCGAGGTCAACACCTGCGCTTGTTCTGCCGAAGGATGAGGCGATTGCGGAAGGGGGATTTCGGATTGGGGATTGTGCCGGGGGAAGTACAAACTCTTAACTCGGCAGTCTTCTTCAACTCCGCATTCCGCAATCTGCATTCAGCAATCGAACCATGGTCTTAGTTTCAGGCATCGGCTACTCCAACCTCGGCGACATGTCCTTCGGGCGCACCCTGCTCGGAACACTGACTGAAATGGATTGGCCCGCTGAGGTTCGGGTTGAAGACCTTAACTTCGGGCCAATCATGATCTATCAATGGCTGGAAGAATCGCCGGTCAAATTCCACCGGGCAGTATTTGTCTGCGCCGCTAAACGAGACCGGAAACCGGGAACGCTTGAGGTGTATCGTTGGGATGAAAGCCTGCCGGGAGATGCGGAGATACAGGCTCGCATTGAGGAAGCGATTACCGGTGTTATCGATCTGGATAACTTGCTCATCGTGTGTAAACATTTCGGCGTGTTACCCGAGGACGTGAGAATTGTGGAAGTGGAACCGCTGACCGACGAATGGGGTTTGGAGTTTAGTCCCGTTGTCGCCGCCCGAATTGGTGAGGCAATTCAGGCTGTGAGAGACCAGGCTTTAGCAGTTAACTAGCATGAGTGAAGAAAACATTGAGGAGCCTGCGGGTGAGGAACTGGTTGCTCGGCTCACTTCATTGGTCGAGGAGCTTGAGCAATATCCGGATACCGAGGTTCGTGACAAGGCTCTCGATTTGGTGCAGCTAGTCCTGCATCTTCATGGCGAATCCCTGCGCCGCATTATCGCCAACTTAGAGTCGGAACCGCACCGTAATGAAATCCTGGCGCGGATGGCTAACGATGAAGTTGTTGGATCGATCCTGCTCATTCACGGGCTCATGCCGGTGAGCCTGTACGACCGGGTCGCTGCGAAACTAAACGAGCTTCGTCCCTACCTCGTCTCACAGGGTTGCGATATTGAACTGCTGGGGATTGACGACGCACGCGCGCGCCTGCGCCTGATGCGCAGCGGTAAGGGCGCTCCCCCTATTGCAGTTCTCAAGGCCGAAATTGAAGGGGCGTTGAGCGAGGTTGCTCCCGATCTTGCCGGCATTGAGATTGAAGGATTGTCGGAACAGATTGAGGCTACCGCAAAGGCCGCCGCAGCGTTGGGCCGCCTGATTGAAAAACCGCAAGGGGAGTCCAAACCACCGGCGCTCGTGCAAATCAAACGAAAACAGCCCGAAGCTAGCGCGGCCGCGAATACCTGGGTGCCAGTCATCCGCAGCCAGAGTATCGAAGATGGGAAATTTCAAATAGTTAACTACGACGACATCAACGTGTTAATTTGGAAGCTGGATGGTGAGTTCTATGCCTACCAGAATGCGTGCGCCGAGGGAGGACGGGCCTTGGACGACTCCCTTTTTGAAAGTCCGATGCTCAGTTGTTCATGCCATGGGTATGGTTATGATCTGCGCCGCGGTAATTGTATCGAGCGGCCAGATCTGAAACTTGAGCAGGTGCCGTTAAAGCTCGAAGACTACAAAGTGAAAATCGCAATCCAGAATAGAGTCTTAGTTTGATTTACCCTCTGCGCTAACTCTGCGTGCTCTGTGTCTCCGCGGTGAATTGGGGACGTAAGAACTCGTCGCAGAGGCGGAGAGATCGCAAAGGCATCGCAGGGAAGAGCTGACACATAATGGACGACTCGAAAAAACAAAATCCGAACGGCGATCAGGATCGTGAGATCGGCAATCTTAAATCGCGCGACGAGATTTTGCAGGTGATGTTTTGGATGACCGGCGAAGGTTTGGGCAGCGAGTTTTCCATTGTCGATCTGCAGAAGTTTCTTCCAAGCGACCAAACAGTGCTGGCGGCTGACCTTGAAGTGATGGTCTCAAGCGGCTTGCTGGAAAGCGGAACTGCGCATAGGTTCGCGCTGACTGAACAAGGTAAAAAGGAAGGCAGCCGCCGGTTTGCCGACGAGTTTGAGTCAATGATTAAGCCGGGACATTTCGAGTGTGATGAGCCGGACTGTGATTGCCATAACGCGGACACAACCGGCGAAGTATGCAAGCACCTATCGTCAGCTTATGCGAACTAGCGATTGCTTCCGGAGCAGCGGAAGCGTGGAACTTATCTATGACCACTCGGTCTCAAATTCTGGTGCGAGGCATTGTGCAAGGGGTTGGCTTTCGTCCTTTTATTTATGCACAGGCCAGCCGACGCGAACTGCGCGGAAGTGTTTTGAACAATACGACCGGAGTTTTGATAGAAGTTGAAGGAAGACAGGGAGACATTGAACGGTTTATCACCGACCTCAAACTCAATCCGCCGCCGCTCTCCGCGATCGAATCCGTTGAGTGCAATCACAACCTGGCGCCTGCCGCGTACACAGATTTTGTCATTTTGGAAAGTGCTCACGATATTCAAGGCGGCGAACCGTTTGTCCCCATCTCGGCTGACGTTTCCACTTGCGATGACTGTCTTGAAGAATTGTTTGACCCGTCAGACCGGCGTTATCAGTATCCCTTCATCAACTGCACTAACTGCGGGCCGCGCTTCACGATCATTGAGAACATTCCCTACGATCGCGCGAACACTACCATGCGCGACTTTCAAATGTGCGCTGACTGTCGGGAGGAATACGAGAATCCTTTAGACCGTCGCTTTCATGCCGAACCAACCGCCTGTCCGGTTTGCGGTCCACAATTGTTCTTGCTGAAACGCGATGAGGACTTTCTAAGTTTGTTTGGAGGCGGGCACCGCCCACCGGCTCAAGATCCGAAGTTGAGCCGGCGGGCGGTGCCCGCCTCTAAACGTGAAGAGCGCATTGACGTCGTTAGTGAAGCACGATCTCTTTTATCAAAGGGCTCAATTCTCGCGATCAAAGGTGTCGGCGGATTTCATCTAGCGTGCGATGCTCTATCGGCTGAGGCCGTGGAGCGGCTGCGCGGGAGAAAGCATCGCGAAGACAAACCATTCGCAATGATGGCGAATTCCGTCGAGGTGATCGAGCGGCACTGTTTTGTTTCGGAAGCTGAACGTCGCCTGTTGCTGTCAGAGCGGCGACCCATTGTGCTCCTCGAGAAAAGATCGGACTCGATTATCGCAGAAGCCGTAGCCCCAGGTGTGAACAACCTCGGATTTATGCTGCCGTATTCGCCGCTGCATCATTTGCTCCTTAAAAATCTTGATCAACCTCTGGTGATGACCAGCGGCAACATTTCCGCTGAACCAGTCTCTTACCACGACGCCGAAGCCACCAAGCGACTAGACAAGGTTGCAGACTATTTTCTGCTGCACGATCGGCGCATTCACATGCGCACCGATGATTCGGTGGCGCGCATACATGAAGGCCGCGAAATGATCTTGCGCCGGTCGCGCGGTTACGCACCGGAGCCAATCCGAACGGCCTTCAGGTTTGAGCAGCAAATTCTCGCCTGCGGCGCGGAACTCAAGAATACTTTTTGCCTGGCGCGCGATAATTACGCATTCCTGAGTCACCACATCGGCGATCTGGAAAACCTCGAGACACGGCAATCGTTTACTGGGGGTATCGAGCACTTCAAGCGGCTTTTTCATATCGAACCGGCTATCGTTGCCTATGACCTTCATCCGGAATACTTGTCAACTAAGTACGCTCTCGCTCTCGATGACCCGGCGACACGGGTCGCGGTTCAGCATCATCACGCGCACATTGCGAGTTGCATGGTTGACAATCAAATCGACGGCGAGGTGATTGGCGTAGCCATGGATGGCCTTGGCTTTGGCACCGATGGGCGCTTGTGGGGTGGGGAATTCTTTGTTGCGAATTTTCTCGAGGCTGAACGTATCGCGTATCTGGCGTATGTGCCGATGCCTGGCGGAGCAAAAGCGATCCGCGAACCCTGGCGCATGGCCGCGATTTATTTACAGCAGGCGTTTGGCGATGAGTTTGTGAACCTGGATTTGCCTTTTGTCAAGGGTCTCGTGGGGCGTAGTTGGCCCACGCTTCGCAGCATGATTGCCTCGCATACAAACAGCCCCGAAACCTCGAGTATGGGCCGATTGTTCGATGCGGTATCCAGTTTGCTCGGCGTGAGGTCGATGGTGAACTACGAAGGCCAAGCCGCAATTGAGTTGGAGGCGATGGCAGAGCGCAACTGTGTGGGAAACTACGAATTCCAAATTGGTCCAACGGAAAATGTAATCGAAGCGGGGCCCGTGATTCGTGGCGCCGTCGGAGATTTGCTCGACGGAATTCCGCCCGCAGTTGTTTCCGCGCGGTTTCATTTGGCTGTTGTAAATTTAATCGTTTCAGTTGCCGGGAGAATCAGGAATGAGCGAAAGCTAAATCGAGTCGCACTGTCTGGCGGAGTCTTTCAGAACATGCTGCTGTTGGAAAAGACCTGTGAGATGCTGCAAACGAATGGTTTCCAGGTTTTCACTCACGCACGCGTCCCGACCAACGACGGCGGAATCTCATTGGGTCAGGCGGCGGTAGCTAACGCGCTAATCAAGTCAGGGAGGATCTAACACATGTGTCTGGCCATTCCCGGCAAGATTGTTGAGATTGTCGATGCAGATAACCATATTGCTAGAGTCGATGTTGGGGGAGTTAAGCGCAACATCAACATCGGCATGCTCGACAAGGAAGAAGCGCGCGTGGGTGATTACGTGTTGATTCATGTGGGGTTCGCGATGAGCAAGGTTGATGAGGAGCAGGCTCACGAGACACTGCGGCTACTCAAAGAAATTGGTGAGTTCGAGCCGGAGTTCGAGCAATTCAAGACGACGGTAGAATAACAATCGGTTCATATGAAAATTAAGAAACTGAAAGATTTTCCATATCTCATTTGACATCTCTCGTTTGTCATCTGTGGGAGTCTCCCAAGTTTCTGCCGATGGTCAATGACTAATGAGAAATGATGAATGGAAAATCTGTCGGACGGTTAACCTTTACTGCGGGCTAGATTGATGAGCAAACCAGTTATCGACGACTTCTCTCGTTCCTTCTATCCGTTTCTGCATGAAGATCAGAAGCAGCCGAAGGAGCTACAGGAGCAGTTGGCCTTCTCGCTTTTGGCGAAGGCGCGCGAGAGCGTGGAAGTAAAGACGAAGTTCTTTGCAGAAAACAAGGAAACGATAATCGCCGCCTCGCTTGATCTTGCCAAAGCGTTTCATCGAGGGCGGAAACTTTTGGTTTGTGGCAACGGCGGCTCGGCCACAGATGCGCAGCACGTCGCCGTTGAGTTTATGCACCCCATTACTGTCGGCCGCAAAGCGCTTCCCGCGATTTGTCTGAGCAACGACATGGCAATGGTCACTGCGGTAGCGAACGATGTGGGTTTCGACGATGTGTTTAGTCGCCAGATCATTGCGCTTGGCTCCGAAGGCGACATCCTTTTGGGAATTTCCACGAGTGGAAATTCAGAGAATCTCATGCACGCTTTCGCCACGGCGCGGCGAATGAAACTGGGCACGGTGGGTTTTGCCGGGGACGATGGCGGCAAGATGGTACAGATGCGCGCCGGCGGGCTGCTCGACTATTGCCTGACGGTGCCGACCTCAAGCATTCACCGGATACAGGAGACGCACGTCACGCTCTATCACATCATGTGGGACTTAGTTCATGAGTTTTTGCAACATCGATCACTAGTGGAAGAACAAGCGATATCAGCCACAGATGAATAAGAATGGATCAGAACAACCTAAATCAAAGAGCAGACTCTATCAGCTTTTTGACCGTGCTTATCCGTGTAAATCTGTGGCGCATCTTCCGGGAGTTTCAAAGTGAAATTCATAGACGAATACAGGCAGAGCGACTTGGCCCTCAAGCTTGCTGACCAGATCGAGCGCTTAACTTCGCGGCCGTTGAAGTTGATGGAGGTGTGCGGCGGACACACTCATACCATCTTCAAGTATGGCATTGAAGACTTGTTGCCGCGGAACATCGAGATGATTCATGGGCCGGGGTGTCCAGTCTGCGTGATTCCGTTGGGCCGGGTGGACGATGCCATTTCCATCGCCCAACAGCCGGACGTGATTTTCACTACGTTTGGCGATGCGATGCGCGTGCCCGGTTCCAAAACCAGCCTGCTCGACGCCAAAGCTTCAGGGGCGGATGTGCGCATGGTTTATTCTCCGCTCGACGCGTTGAAGATCGCGAAGAAGAATTCGGACAAGCAGGTTGTCTTTCTGGGGCTTGGTTTCGAAACCACCGCACCTTCAAGCGCGATGACAATTCTTCAGGCCGATAAGGAAAACATCGGAAACTTCAGTGTTTTCTGCAATCACATCACGATCATCCCGGCGTTGAAGGCTATGCTTGATTCTCCTGATTTGAAGCTGGATGGCTTTGTTGGCCCCGGTCACGTCAGCACAGTGATTGGCACCCGCTGCTACGACTTCGTGCCGCGCGACTACGGCAAACCAATCGTGGTCACCGGGTTTGAGCCGCTCGACATATTGCAGTCAGTTTTTATGATCGTGAAGCAGATCGTTGAAGGTCGCGCCGAAGTAGAAAACCAATATGGACGCGTAGTTAATCGCGAAGGCAACAGACGAGCGGTCGAGGCGATGTTCGAAGTGTTCGAGCCACGCGATTATTTCGAGTGGCGCGGGCTGGGGTCGATTGCGCACAGCGGCATGCGCTTGCGGTCGAGGTATGCGGCCTTCGATGCGGAGCTGAAGTTTAGCGTCCCGGGATTGCGCATTGCCGATCCGAAGGCGTGCCAGTGTGGCGAGATTTTGAAAGGTGTGAAGAAGCCCTGGGAGTGTAAGGTGTTTGGTACGGCATGCACGCCGGAGACACCTATCGGATCGTGCATGGTCTCGTCGGAAGGAGCCTGCGCTGCTTATTACAATTTCGGCCGCCTCTCGAAGGTTGCTGAACGCTCCAGCTCGGCGCCGGCCTGATGTGAAGCGATGTCGAAAGTATTTAGCCCCACACCTCTTTTTGAGCGAGTCGAAAGAGCGCGGCGGCGTAAACATAAATTTAAGGACACGCAGATTACACTGGCCCATGGCAGCGGCGGCCGGGCTATGCATGAACTGATCGAGGGATTGTTTCTCGATTATCTGCGCAACCCGCTGCTCGAGAAACTCGAAGACCAGGCTGTGTTTGAGATCGGCCCCAGCCCTAACCTGGCAGTGGGTTCGCCCAATAGCGGCCAGGCAAAAGCCCGGGTGGCTTTCACGACGGATTCGTATGTCGTCGATCCGATTTTCTTTCCCGGTGGCGATATTGGCAAACTTGCCATCAACGGAACCGTAAACGACCTGGCGATGAGCGGCGCTCGTCCGCTTTATCTTTCCGCCGGCTTCATTCTCGAAGAAGGATTTCCCATTGAAGACCTCAAACGAATACTCGCTTCAATGCGAGATGCCGCGGCGGAAGCCGGCGTGGCTGTCGTGACGGGCGACACCAAAGTTGTGCAGAAGGGAAACGTGGACAAACTTTTCATTAATACTTCAGGCGTGGGAGTGATCGAATCCCCAGTAAGTCTGTCGGCTTCGCACGCCCGGCCGGGAGACAAAGTGATTCTTAGCGGCACGCTCGGCGATCATGGCACTACCATCATGATCGCGCGCGGTGAACTCGAGCTTGAAACGGATATCGAAAGCGATACCGCTCCGCTCAATTCGCTGGTTCAGGAAATGCTTGACGAGGCAGGAAGCGCCGGCGCGTATGGCTCACTTCATTGCTTGCGCGATCCCACGCGTGGCGGGGCCGCCACAACGCTTAACGAAATCGCGCTGAGTTCGGAAGTTTGCATTGAAATCGAGGAAGATCTCATCCCGGTGCGAGAAGAAGCCAGAGGCGCTTGCGAGATTCTTGGTCTCGATCCCCTTTACGTCGCCAATGAAGGTAAGCTAATCGCAATTGTCGCGGCCGACATCGCCGAGCGGCTAGTCACGCGCATGAGAAAGAACGTCTACGGATCGGAAGCCTGCATCATCGGCATGGTGAAGGCGGAGCCGGGAGGAATCGTTGCCATGCAAACCGGTTTTGGCGGCACACGCATAGTCGACATGCTGGTTGGCGAACAGTTGCCCAGAATATGTTAGCGTCAGGCTCCAACACTAACTCGCGGACATCGCGAAACCGATGCACGACAAACCTGTGCTTTCAGAATTGTCGATATTGAAGCTCAACGACTTTTTCAGAAGCGTAACTCAAAGCGCTAGAGTAATTTGCGCACTTTCTAGGAAAAGTCCGCAATAACTCCGCAACTGACGAAAGACCGTTTTGTAAGTTCTTTATCGATGCAACCGATAGACGAGTGCTCTGTTGCTGAGCCAAGCGGGCGATAAACTCTTTATTATCAATAGCTTACGCGGATTCTTAGACCACGAAATCAGCCGCAAACCCCGCCGCATTGACCGCGAATGTTGGCATCTTATCCGATGATTGCCCGCTTGCGCCAGCGGTAGGAGCAATCATCCATTTCAACGGATTTTAAGTCCTTTGAAATCGGCATCACCTAATTACGAAACGATACGAACCAGTATTTACGGGCCTAGCGGTCCTCAAGGTATCGCTTCGTCTGGTTACGTATCAACACGTCCCGCCACCATCTTAGCCCCATCTTCCTCGCCACGGAATACCTGACGCGGGAGCAACTGCCTTACAATGATCTTGTGAAACGAAACGTGCTGTACGGGAGATGGGCGGGCTACTTTGGAGCCGTGTTCGGCACGGCTATTCTGACCGCTTTGCTGGCACCGTTCCACGAGCAAGTAAATTCAACAACGGTCGCGCTGGCTTTTCTCCTGGTGGTTCTATTCGTGGCGTTGTTTTGGGGCAGCAGGCCTGCCTTATTGGCGTCAGTGTTGGGAGTCTTCTGCTTTAACTTTTTCTTTCTTCCACCGCTTCTACACCCTCTCGATCGCGCATACTCAAAATTGGGTTGCTTTGACGGCCTTCTTCACGACCGCTCTCGCCGTGGGCCAGCTTTCGGCCCGTGCACGCGCTCGCGCTAGCGAGGCTGAACGCCAGAAAGCCGAAATCAAACGTCTCTACGAGAATCTGCAAGGAGCGTTCGACCGTGCAAGTGAAGCTGAGGCGGTAAAGCGAAGTGAGCGCCTAAAATCTGCACTGCTCGACGCTGTAACTCATGACATTCGAACACCTCTAACTTCAATCAAGGCCTCGGCTACTTTGTTGCTCGAAGATCGTGAAGCAAGTGAGCAGGTGGAAAAACTGAGTGCGCCAGAACAAACGGCAATGTTAAGAGTTATCAACCATGGCGCGGATAGACTGGACCGATTTGTCGCAGGCATCGTTGATCTGGCGCGAATCGAAGCCGGGGACATGAAGCTAAACCGCAACTGGGGTGCAGTTGATGACATCATTGACGCTGCCTTAGCGCAAGCCGAACCTCTTACTACAAACCATCGAATTCAGATATCTATTGAAGACGAACTGCCGGTGGTCCGCGTCGATGCACGAGCAGTTGCAGAAGTGATCTACACGCTTATAGACAATGCCAGCAAATACGCACCTCCGGGGACGCTAATCATGATCGAAGCCAGAAGTGTAGCGGAAGACATGGTAGAAATAGCTGTGGAGGACCAAGGTATTGGTATCGCGTTGGACTTACGCGAAAGAGTTTTTGAAAGATTTATCGTGTCAGCGGCAATGGAACGACCGGCGGTCTCACAGGCGGAATCGGGCTGGGACTAGCGATTGCTAAAGGTATCGTCGAAGCCCACAGTGGTCGCATCTGGATTGAAGACGGGACCGCAAATCGCGGGGCACGAATAGCGTTTACCGTTCCGGTTGGTGACGAAGAGCTTCGCGGTTCCGATGGGACGCCGCGACGCGAAGAGATTTGATCCTGAAACATAAGCCCTAAGCGCTATGGAGAATAAAAAGCGAATACTCGTCGTTGACGATGAACAGGAAATCACTCTGGTCTTGCGCAGCGGTCTTTCAAAGCATGGTTATGACGTCAGAGTAGCTGGTGATGGCCAGGCCGCTTTGGAACTTTTTCACGCCTGGACGCCAGAGCTCGTCGTAACTGATCTTTCGATGCCAAATATGAATGGTCTGAAACTTTGTCAGCGGCTGCGAGAAATCTCAAGTGTCCCCATAATTGTGCTTTCGGTTAAAGGTGATGAAGCTACCAAAATAGAAGCGCTTGATGCTGGAGCTGACGACTATGTGACGAAACCCTTTGGCATCGGAGAGTTGCTCGCCAGAGTCAGAGCGGCCTTGCGCCGAGCACCTGAAGCCAGCGAAGGGGGTACGGTAATAGAAGAGGGAGACTTCCGTATTGACCTTGAGAGGCGCGAGGTACACGTAATTGGGCGAGAGGTTAGACTATCTCCAAAAGAATTCGATCTGCTGCTCTACTTCATTCGTCACTCTGGAAAGGTCTTAACCCATCGAACGTTGCTCACAAATACCTGGGGTGGAAATTACACCGAACAGGTTGAATACCTTCGAGTCTTTATTCGGCATCTGCGTAAAAAGATTGAGCCCGATCCTGCAAAACCTCGCTACATCTTGACCGACCCGTGGGTTGGCTACCGCTTCGAGCCATCAGCCGAAGGTCAACACGAATCCTCATCTTCTGCTTAATTTCTTGTTTCTACGCTCACCACTGCCCACCCGCCTAAGGGGTTTGCAGTTTAGAACCCACGGCCCGCCATTTTTACGAACTTTTAATGAATTGTTTAGCCCTTTTTAATTCCGAAGTTTATAGGATTCGACTGTTGACAATTTGTCTGCCGAAGCTGCTCACGGGTGCTATGCATCTTGAGGGGCAGCGCGGGGGAACCAAAACGTCTCGCAAAGGCGAGACACGGGGCGAATCGTGAGGTCACGTAGGACACTTCCCCTTAGTCCGAGCCCGTCAGCTAACCCCGCAGGCTAAAGGGAAGGTCACGAATAGACGCCTTTGAGCAAGGGCGCGGAGCGTGTGCTTCGCGCCCTTTGTTATTGGGAAGAGAACAACTGATTCATGACTAGTAAGTCTGTAGTGGGAAAGACCGAGCTTACACCGGGCAAGATAATAGATGCACTGAGCCTTCACGGTTGGACCTGGAGAAGCTGTGGCGCAGTGATCGGATTTCTCTGTGGCATCATCGCCTCGCTTCTTGGCTCGGCTATTACCGCGGTTACGTGGTTCACCGGAGCCGAGTGGCAGGGGTTTCACCTGCAAAACGACGGCACCGTCCTGCTTTTTCTGACTATACCCCTTCTGATTTTTGGCGCTCATTGTCTCGATCTGATCGATCAACAAGACGAAAAGGCAAGTAAGCCGCGCGTCAAAACTGAAGGGAGATAGGGTGAATAGTAATCGTTTCTTTAACAAGGGAATTGTAAATGTAAGTTTCATGCTGCTCTGCGGAGTGTTTTCTTTGGTGCACGCGCAGCAAACCGTTTTTAACGTTCCGACCACAGATGTGCTCGACAAAGGCAAGGTCTATTTTGAGTTGGATATCAGCGCGAAGCCGAACGATTCAGACGCGTTGAATAAGTTCTCATCGTTTGTGCCGCGTGTCGTCGTGGGCGCAGGCAACCGAGTAGAAGTTGGTTTGAACATTCTGGGAAACGTTCAACCTGGCCCGGATTCAACGACTTTGGCTCCAGCGGTGAAGTGGAAAATTTATGATGGTGGAAAAAACGGCTGGGCCATCGCGGTTGGGGACAATGTGTTCATTCCAGTTCGGAACAAATCGTATGACGTAGGAACTTATGCCTACACGATGGTCCAAAAAACATTCAAGACAAAGACGCGAGTTGGATTTGGAGGCTACTTCTACAGCAAGAATGTGGTTGCGCCCAACGCGAATAGGGCCGGCGGCCAGTTCACCTTCGAGCAACCGGTCACTGACAAATTCGGATTAGGCGCTGATTGGTTTACCGGCAAGCACGCGAACGGCCTATTTACGTCAGGTGGTTATTACAAGTTGACTAAGAAGTTGACCGGCTATGCGGCCTACTCGGTCGCTAATGCCAACGCGTCAAAGGGCAGCCACTTTTTCTATTTCGAAGTTGGGTACAACTTCAATTAAAGAGTCTCGATGTTGAGTCCTAATCGAAAGCGTTCGGAAACTGAACCTTCTTCAAGGAAGGTTAAACTGGATTGGATTGCTTTCTCCAAAGATCTCAGTTTCCTGGGCTCGCTCTCGCTCGCGCATATCATGGTGTGGCGCGTTCTTCGGCGACGACGGAAAGAACGCGCCGCTCGACTCAAGCGCATTAGGTTGGTAGAGGACGTAAAACATAAAGAGAACGAATGAGTAAATTGCTCGCGCAACGTTAGGAGACCCAATGCTGGATCTGATCTTTATCGCTGGAACAATAGTTTTCTTTGTTATTGCGGTCGCCTATGTTCGCGGTTGCGAGAAACTACGGTGAAGGAGAACTGATGAGTCTCGAATCAATTTTGAGCCTGGCAATATCTGCGCTGCTGCTCTTTTATCTTGCTTACGCGTTGCTGCGCCCGGAGAAGTTTTAACAAACGTTCGAGGCGGAAGCTCTCGAGTGAGTGGAGATGTTATGACGCTGAATGGCTGGTTACAAATTTTACTTTTCTTCGCAGTCATACTTTTGATTACGAAGCCGCTGGGTCTTTTTATGGCACATGTCTTCGAACGCAAGAAGACATTTCTTGATCCTGTGCTACGACCAATTGAACGATTGATCTACAAGCTCACTGGTGTAAATGAGGAGCGAGAGATGCGGTGGACGGAGTATGCAGTGGCTATGCTCTTGTTCAGCGCAGTCTCGATGGTGATTTTATACTTACTGCAACGACTGCAAGGGGTTTTGCCCTTCAATCCGCAGCATTTACCTGGAGTTGACTCACCCAGCTTTACGGGCTCGGCTTTCAATAACGCAGCTTCATTCACCACCAATACGAACTGGCAATCCTATGTACCCGAGACCACCATGAGTTATTTGACTCAAATGGCCGGCCTCGCCTACCACAACTTCGTGTCGGCGGCAGTGGGAATAGCCTTGGCAATCGCTTTCATTCGCGGCATCGCCCGTCGTGAGATGCAGACGATCGGGAACTTCTGGGTTGATATGACGCGCGCCGCTCTTTGGGTTTGCCTGCCTTTCTGTATAGTCGGCGCCCTTGTTCTGGTAGCCGGTGGTGTTCCTCAGAATTTGAGGCCCTACGATAAGGCTCAGTTGGTGGATAAGGGAATAACGATTGAGCTCGATAAGAAAGACGCAAACGGCAACGTCATTATTGATGCTCAGGGTAAGCCGGTGAAAGAGAATCAACCGGTGACGGAACAGACAATCGCGCAGGGTCCGGTTGCTTCTCAGGAATTCATAAAAGAGTGGGGGACGAATGGCGGGGGCTTCTTTAATGCGAACAGCGCGCATCCCTTTGAAAACCCGACGCCTCTCACAAATTTTCTAGAGATGCTCGCAATTTTCGCGGTTTCAGCCGGCTTGACCTATACGCTGGGGCGAATGACCGGTTCGCAGAAACATGGGTGGGCAGTTTTCGGTGCCATGGCCGTGCTGTTCTTTGCCGGCATCTTCGTCTCCTACTGGGCGGAAGCAAATGGCAATCCTTTGCTGCCGGGGGTGGACCAGCGTAGTAGCGCCACGCAATCGGGTGGAAACATGGAGGGCAAAGAGGTCCGCTTCGGCTTAGCCAATACTACTCTCTGGGCCACCATTACGACTGACGCTTCCTGTGGCGCAGTGAATGGTATGCATGACAGTTTTACGCCGCTGGGTGGCTTAGTGCCGCTCGCCAACATCATGCTCAGCGAAGTGGTCTTCGGCGGGGTGGGAGCCGGGATGTATGGCATTTTGATTTATGTAGTCCTTGCGGTGTTCATCGCCGGGCTCATGGTCGGCCGTACCCCCGAGTACCTCGGTAAGAAGATTGAAGCTTACGACGTGAAGATGGCAATGCTCGTGGTGCTCGTCTTCCCGCTGACCATTCTCCTGTTTGCGGCTATCTCATCGGTTGCCCCAGGATTCGGTACCACACAACTAAACAACGCCGGGCCACACGGGCTATCAGAGATCCTTTACGCATTCACCTCTGGAACGGGAAATAACGGTTCTGCCTTCGCGGGAATTTCAGCCAACACGTACTGGTATAACACCACAATTGGCATAGCGATGCTCGTTGGGCGATTCTTCATGATCATTCCCATGTTGGCAATCGCCGGTAACCTCGCCACCAAGAAGATGGTCCCGCCATCACTGGGTACATTTCCAGTAACGACGCCCTTGTTTACGACCTTGTTGGTGAGCGTAATTGTGATCGTCGGAGCATTGACCTTTTTCCCCGCCCTAAGCCTTGGACCAGTTCCGGGTGTCACAAACTTCGCATTCGAACTTCAGATCACGCTTTGGCTCTGGTTTACCGTGCTCTTCGCTAACTTTGCGGAAGCAATGGCGGAGGGACGCGGCAAGGCGCAAGCTGACAACCTACGCAAATCAAAGACAGAAACAATCGCACATCGCGTGTTGCCGAACGGGAATACTGAGGACGTGTCCGCGCCGCAGTTACGGAAAGACGATTTCGTGATAGTCAGCGCGGGCGAATTCATTCCCGGCGATGGCGAAATCGTTGAAGGTGTGGCATCCGTTGATGAATCGGCGATCACAGGTGAATCAGCGCCGGTCATTCGTGAAGCCGGCGGGGATCGGTCGGCTGTGACGGGCGGAACACGGGTGCTTTCTGATCAGATCAAGATCCGCATCACATCAAACCCTGGCGAGACATTCATCGACCGTATGATCGCTCTGGTAGAGGGCGCCGAAAGACAAAAGACGCCGAACGAAATCGCGCTGGCGATTCTCCTTGCGGGTCTGACAATTATTTTCCTGCTTGCTGTTGTGACGCTCCAGCCATTCGCTATCTACTCGGGCGCGCAACAGACCATCTTCGTGCTCGTCTCACTTCTCGTCTGTCTGATTCCAACGACTATCGGCGGACTGCTTAGTGCCATCGGCATCGCCGGAATGGATCGACTGATTCAACATAACGTGCTCGCTATGTCGGGCCGAGCGGTCGAAGCTGCGGGCGATGTAAACACGCTGCTGTTAGACAAGACCGGGACGATCACGCTCGGCAATCGTCAGGCAGCCGAGTTCGTTCCGGTGAACGGCGTCACCGAAAACGAATTGGCCGACGCCGCACAGCTCTCGTCGTGGGCAGATGAGACGCCGGAAGGCCGCTCGATCATCGTGTTGGCGAAAGAGCGATACAACATGCGTGGACGTGAACTCGCTCCGCACGAAGCCCACTTTATTCCCTTTACCGCCCAGACACGCATGTCAGGCGTTAATTATGACGGACGCGGAATACGCAAAGGTGCTGTGGATGCCATTGATCGGTACGTTACCGAGCAAGGTGGTTCTGCTCCTAAGGAGATGCGTGAGATTGTCGAGCGTATTTCGAAACAAGGCGGCACTCCACTCGTCGTTGCAGATGGTCGCCGTCCGCTCGGCGTCATCTATCTGAAGGATATTGTTAAAGGCGGGATGACCGAACGGTTCAATCAGCTCCGGCAAATGGGGATCAAGACTGTAATGATTACGGGCGACAATCCTCTCACCGCTGCAACTATTGCGCGCGAAGCTGGTGTCGACGATTTCCTCGCCGAAGCTAAACCCGAAGATAAAATGGCATTGATCAAACGAGAGCAAGCTGAAGGCAAACTTGTGGCAATGACTGGAGATGGCACCAACGACGCCCCTGCTTTAGCTCAGGCGGATGTTGGCGTGGCAATGAACACCGGAACCCAGGCAGCCAAGGAAGCGGGCAATATGGTCGATCTGGATTCCAACCCCACCAAGCTGATCGAGATTGTGGAGATTGGTAAGCAACTGCTGATGACTCGGGGCGCATTGACGACCTTCTCAATTGCCAATGACGTGGCGAAGTATTTTGCAATTATTCCGGCTATGTTTGCGATTGCCTTCCCAGTACTGAATGCGCTGAACATCATGGGCCTGCGAACTCCCCAATCGGCAATTCTCTCTGCCGTTATTTTCAATGCGCTGATCATCATTGCGCTAATCCCGCTCGCACTTAAGGGAGTCAAGTATCGACCCATGTCGGCCGCGGCCTTGCTTCGACGCAATTTGCTGATTTACGGATTAGGCGGCTTGGTAGTGCCATTTGTCGGCATCAAGATCATCGACGTGATTATTCATGCGATTGGTTTGGCATGGGCAGAGGTGAAACTATGAAGAATCTAATTACGGCGGTCTTGATGACGATTGTGACAACAATCATCTTTGGGCTTGCCTATCCACTCGTTATCACCGGTCTGGCCCAGGTGATTTTTCCTGAGAACGCAAACGGCCAGCTAATCAAACGATCAGATGGCACGGTGATTGGCTCGCGTTTGATCGGCCAACCTTTTTCTTCACCAGGATACTTTCGGTCACGACCATCGGCAGCCGGTGCAAGTGGCTATGATGCGGGCGCATCCTCGGGCTCGAATTTAGGGCCAACGAATCAGAAACTCATCGATCGCGTCAAAGCCGACGTCGAGAAGTTGCAGGCTGAGAATCCAGGTAAATCAGTGCCCATCGATCTGGTGACGACTTCAGGTTCTGGGCTAGACCCGCATATCTCGCCTGCCGCGGCTGAGTTTCAAGTACCCCGCCTTGCTCGCGAACGCGGTCTGAAAGAGGACGAAGTGCGGCGAATAGTGGGTGCGCACACTGAAGGCAGACAATTAGGGTTTTTTGGCGAACCAACTGTAAACGTGTTGGAGCTTAATCTCGATTTGGACAGAACGATGCCAATGAAGAAATGAGGCTGGTGGGTTGGCAGTTGTTCGTTGTCGGTTTTTTTGGTGCCTACGGGCCACTGACCACTGGATCCAGTGAGCGACCGTGAAGGAAAACGGTAATCGCCCATCCCCGGAATCTCTTCTCGCCAAACTAAAAGCGGGCGAGCAGGCAAGCCTGCGCGTTTACATAGGCGCGGCTCCCGGCGTCGGAAAAACCTATCAGATGCTGGAAGATGCGCACCTGCTCAAGAAGCAAGGTGCGGACATTGTCGTTGCCGTGGTGGAAACCCATGGCCGCGAAGATACGCGAGCGATGATCGGTGAACTGGAGTGCGTGCCCATGCGACGCATTGAGTATCGCGGCGTCACGATAGAAGAGATGGACGTCGAGGGAGTTATCGCTCGACACCCTGCCATTGCTATCGTTGACGAACTTGCGCACACGAACGTCCCCGGCTCGATGAATCGCAAACGGTATCAGGACGTGTTGGACCTTCTGAACGCGGGTATTTCAGTAATCACTGCAGTAAACATTCAGCATCTGGAATCACTCAATGACGTAGTGACTCGCACCACCGGCGTGCGTGTACGTGAAACGGTTCCGGACCACTTTCTGCGACGCGCAGACGAGGTTGTCAATGTCGATGTCTCTGTCGACACACTGCGCACACGTCTACGTCAGGGCAAAATCTACGATATCGTCAAGATAGAACAGGCGCTCAACAACTTCTTCCGCAAGGGAAATCTTTCAGCCTTACGCGAGCTTGCCTTGCGGCAAGTTGCCACTGATCAGGCCTCCAAAGCGCATGACTATCGCGAGCGTGAGGGACTGGGCCAAGCTGTCATCCCTGAGAAAGTAATGGTTGCCATGGCCTCTCGGGGTAGCGCCAAGAAGTTGCTGCGAGTGGGCTCGCGCGTAGCCGGGCGATTTGCGAGTGACTGGTACGCGGTTTACGTCGAAACACCGGGGGAAGAACCGGGTCGGATCAAGCCGCCAGATTACGCCGCGTTGCAGGAAAACATTCGCTTCGCCGAAGAGTTGGGAGCGAAGGTAGTAAAGCTGAAATCCAGACGTGTCGCAGATGCTTTGATCGATTTCGCGAGACGCGAAGGCGTTACGCATGTTGTTTTCGGCCAGACCTCCCGTTCTCGCTGGGACATTCTTTTGCATGGCTCGATCATCAACCGGTTTCTCCATGAAGTTCGGGACGCGACTGTGCAGGTAGTGCCTTTGGAATCACAAAATGGCGGCGGAAGACGAAAGGAAGAGACGATTGACGATTGAGGATGACTACTGTTGACCACGGTATTCAAATGAGCCTAAGAGTCAAACTTTTAGTAAGTTACCTGGTGTTCGTCACTGCCCTTGTGGTGCTCGGCGGATGGAGTGCGTGGCGCTTGCGGGAAATGGGTGGCGTATCTCGCCGCATCATCTCCAATAATTACGACTCAGTCGTCGCCGCGCAAGAAATGAAGGAAAGCCTCGAGCGCCAGGATTCTGCCGCACTGTTTGCTTTATTGGGCGCGCGTGACAAAGCGATAGCTCAACTACGTGAGCATCGCGCACGATTTGACGCTAATCTTCGCAAAGCAGAAAACAACATCACTGAGGTAGGCGAGCCTGAGGCTCTGCGCAGACACTTCGCCGGGATCGCGATAGTTACTACCAAGCGTTCGACAGTTTCTTAGCCAAAGTGAATACGACAGAAAGTTCTGGACAACGAGGTGTTCCCAGAAGTGAAGAGTTGACCGAGCGGAATGAATACTTCACGCGTCTCGAACCAGCGTTCAATAAGCTGCGCGCAGACTGCGAGCACCTGCTACAACTCAATCAGCGCGCCATGCTTGCGAAATCGGAAGCGGCCGCTGGCGTAGCTCAACTTTGGTTCTATCGCACCCTGTTAGTCGCAGGCGTCTTAGTGGCTGCCGGTTTACTGCTAGCCTTCTTTCTGTCGAATCGGATAGTCGAGCCGCTGCGTCAACTTACCGCAACCACAGCAAGAATGGCCGGCGGCGATCTCGATGCAAAAGTAACAGTGAGTTCGCAAGATGAAGTTGGTGTGCTAGCCATCGAATACAACCGTATGGCCGAGCGCATTCGGCAACTGCGCAGCTCGGACATGGGGAAACTACTGGTCGCTCAACAGACTACCGAGGCCGCGATCGATTCTCTCTACGATCCTGTGATTGTGACCGATGGTGAAGGATGTGTGACGAAACTTAATCCGGCTGCGGAGGAGATATTTGGTTCAGAGAGAGAAAATACCGGCAGGCACGTGGGTGAAGTAGCTCGTGATGCCCGCATTGCGGGCGCGGTTGCGGAAGCGCTGGAGTCGCAGCGTCCCGTAGCCGGCGAAGGGATGGCTTCAATTCTACCGCTCTCCGTTGACGGTACGGAAAGGGCGTTTCGATTGCGGACCACGCCCATGCGCGACAACAGCAATCGCCTGCTCGGTGCGGTCACCATTCTGGAAGACATTACTCATCTGCGCGAGATTGACCGAATCAAATCAGAGTTCATCGCTACTGCTTCACATGAATTGCGTACACCGCTCACCAGCGTACAGATGGGCGTTCATTTGCTGTTGGAAGGCGCGCTCGGTGAATTAACCGATAGCCAAAATGAAGTGCTTCAAGCTTGCCGTCAGGACTGCGAGCGGCTTGATAAGCTGATGCGAGACTTGCTTGACCTTTCGAAGATCGAGGCGGGTGAGAGCCAGCCACAGCTCGCTACTGTTAGCGCAAAAGATTTACTCACAACGGCTGTTCAGGAGTTGCGCCCGCAGGTGGAAGCAAAAGGCCTGAAACTAAGTGTCGATGTTCCGGTTGAACCTCCCTGGGTATCAGTCGACCGATTTCAAATAGAGCGCGTGATCAACAACCTCGTCATTAACGCACTGCGACATACAAAAGACGGTGAAATCAAAATTAGTGCCGAACAGCGCGACAATCATGTCGCTGTTTCTGTCTGCGATACCGGAAGCGGAATACCAACTGAGTACTTGCCGCACATCTTCGATAAGTTTGTGCAGGTGCCTGACGCGCCGACCGGAGGAGCAGGACTGGGATTGACAATCTCAAAATCCATTATCGAAGCTCACGGCGGGCAAATCAGCGTCCAATCGCAAGTTGGACGGGGAACCACCTTCACCTTCACCCTGCCGCTAGCGGCAGAATCTGGATCAGGGAAGGAGGTAAGCCATGCCTAAACGTGTGCTGATTGTTGATGACGAAGCCAACATTCGCGAGATGATCCGTTTGGCACTGGAAACGGCCGGTTATGAAGTCGCAGAGGCCGGAAGTGGTTTGGAAGCTTTCGCGATCATTGGCAGCGATGACTCCTGGGACGCTGTGCTACTGGACCAGAAAATGCCTGGCATGGTTGGGACTGAGATCCTTCGCCGGCTCAACGTTATGCTGCCGTCAGCGCGCGTGATCATGATGACCGCCTACGCTTCCGTCGAACTTGCAGTGGAGGCGATGAAGCTCGGAGCTACAGATTTTGTGCGCAAGCCGATGACGCCGGAAATCTTGCGCAACGCCCTTGCCGCCGCCCTCACAAAAGCACCCGGATCTCATCAGTCAAATGTCGCAGAAGATGGAAGGCGCCACGGCTCAGGTCGGGTAACGTTGAACGGATTCACCATCCTGCGCGCCACTGACATCTTTGGCGCAGTACCGCAAAGACCGAACGAACGTAGCTTCGTCGTGCGCCGGCCCGAAGGTCGCGAGCAACAGGTTACAGTCGAGATTGATCCTGATGCGATCTCAGCAGTTGAGAAAGTGACAAAGGACGTGCCGCTTGGAAAAGGTTTCTGGACTGAACAGGCCGAACAATTCTAAGCGATTTTTTATGGAACGACGGGACCGCTCCGGCAAATGGGAAGTTGACCCTAAGGGGCGTTGAAAGTGAGGCTTTGGAAAAGGCCGCACGAAAGGAAGTTGGTAAATGAGCAAACGTATTTTAATCATCGATGACGAAGAAAATATTCGGCGCGTGACGCGCCTAACACTTCAAGCAGCGGGATATGAAGTTGGCGAGGCGGCTGACGGTGAGCGTGGTCTCGAAGCCTTTGGCGATGGATCAAGCTGGGATGCGGTTCTGCTGGATCAGAGAATGCCCGGCATGGACGGGCTTGAAACACTACGCCACATCAGGGAACGCGACGCAACTGCGCGCGTCATCATGGCGACGGCGTATGCCTCAATTGAACTAGCGGTCGATGCGATGAAGCTTGGTGCTACCGACTTCGTGCGCAAACCAATGACCCCGGAAATCTTGCGCAATGCTGTGGCCGCAGCCCTTTCGAAACAACCACGTGTATCCAAAGTTGCCGACCCAACATTAAAAGAAGGTGCAGCAGAGCCGCTGATTCAAATCATCACTATGAACGGGTTCACGATCTTGGATTCGAAAGATGCGCGTTACGAGCCTAACGAGCGTCGCTTCATTGTAAAGAGTCCCACCGGGAGCGAGCATGAAGTGCTGGTGCAGATTGATGAGGAAGCGGTCGGATACGTGGAGCGCATGACCAGAAGGCAACTCCCGGCAGAAAACTCGTTCTGGACCAGTCAGGCCCAACGCCTTTTGGGAGATTACCTATGGAAAGAAGGCAAAGTACCGCCAACGCGGAAACTCACGATTAAAGACGTCGATCGTGACGAACTACCAATCGCGGCGCGTTGGCAAACGACCTAATTGTGGATTTGCGACAAAACACAGAGTTAAGAAAACGAATAGGGAGAACAAATATCGTGGCAGCTGAACTCAAACGTTTTATCATTGGTCGCGCACTAAGAACAGAACAAGCATCTCACGAGCGTCTCTCAAAGAAGACAGCCTTAGCCGTATTCTCTTCCGACGCGCTTTCTTCTACCGCTTATGCCACGGAAGAAATCCTGCTCGTATTGGCCGTCGCCGCAGTTTACGGTCAGGCGACTGCGTTCAAGTACGTCGTGCCAATCTCTATCGGCATCGGGGTACTTCTCGTCATCGTCGCAATCAGCTACCGGCAAACCATTCATGCCTATCCATCAGGCGGTGGCGCCTATATTGTTGCCAAGGAGAATCTCGGTATTAATGCCGGTTTGGTCGCTGGAGCCTCACTCCTGGTTGACTATGTTCTGACCGTTGCAGTTTCGATTGCTGCCGGTGTCGCAGCTATCACTTCCATGGCCCAGGGAACGCGCTACGCCTGGATTGATAATCACAGGGTTTTCCTTTGTCTTATCTTCATCGGTTTCATTGCCATCGCTAACTTACGTGGCGTTCGCGAATCGGGCGCCCTATTTGCGGCACCCACCTATGCCTTCCTTATTAGTTTTCTCTTTATGATTGGCTACGGACTCTTTAGTTACTACATGTATGGTGGCGCGGCACCGATCCCCGGCCCTGAGGAGATCAAGACCGCTGAAGGATACAAACTGCAGCCTTTAACTCTTTTTCTGATACTCGGCGCTTTCTCTAACGGTTGTGCTGCACTCACAGGTATCGAAGCCATCTCAAATGGGGTTCCGGCCTTCAAGAAGCCTGAAGCGAATAACGCAGCGACGACGCTCGTCATCATGGCAGCGCTCTTGACCGTGATGTTCCTTGGCACAAGCGTTTTGGCATACCTCTACGGCGTTCATCCGCACGCGAGTGAGACCGTGATTTCTCAATTCGCGCGAATCATGTTCAGCGGGCCAACGGCTTGGTTCTATTACGTCGTTCAGATCACGACGGCGCTAATACTTGTACTAGCGGCAAACACGTCGTTTGCCGACTTCCCGAGACTCGGTAGTTTATTGGCGCGTGACCGTTTCCTGCCGCGTCAGTTCGCCACTCGTGGGGATAAGTTGGTCTTCTCCAACGGCATCGTCATGCTGGCAATCTTTTCCAGTATTCTTGTAATCGCCTTTGGGGGCGACACGAGCCGACTCATTCCTCTCTATGCTGTTGGCGTTTTCCTCTCTTTCACTCTTTCGCAGTCAGGCATGGTTCGGCACTGGCTTAAAATGCGCGCCCAGTCGCCGAAGAATAAGGCTAAAGAGCGTAAACGGCGTGAGGAGGACATTCACTACACTCAAAGTAGAGTCGATCGGGACACCTTACCTGATGCAGAGCTGGAAGCGTCTGATCACCGGGGATCGACCTTCGTCACGGACGGGGTGACAGACAGTACACACTGGAAGAAATCCATTGTTGTCAATGCCGTCGGTGCCGTCGCCACCTTCATTGTGCTTTGCGTCTTCGTCGCCACCAAGTTCATACACGGTGCCTGGATCGTGGTGGTCGTCATCCCGCTGCTCGTGCTGATGTTTCGCGCCATTCATAAACACTACGTTGGCGTGGCGAAAGAACTCTCCACCGAGGGGCTTGGAGACCTTTGTCCCATCAAACACACAGTAATCGTGCCGATTTCCGGCATTCACCGCGGCGTCGTTGCTGCACTGCAATATGCCAAGTCCATTGCCCCGGACCACGTTCAGGCTGTTTATGTAGATTTCGATGAGGAGGCCACAGCCAAGTTGCGTGAGAAGTGGGAGCGTTGGGGAGCTGGAGTGCAACTAGTGGTGCTTCCGTCACCCTATCGCGAACTCACACGACCATTGCTGCGTTACATTACTCGGCTGGAACGAAAGAACGAGAATGATATGGTCACGGTTTTATTGCCGGAATTCGTGCCCGCAAAGTGGTGGCAACACCTGCTTCACAATCAAAGTTCACTAATGCTCAAAGGCGCACTGCTCTTCAAAGAGGGAGTCATCGTTATCAGCGTTCCATACCACCTCAAACATTAAGATGCCATGGCCGGCGACGCCGAATAAACAAGAAAAGATACCCTGATGACTTTTGTCTGCTGGGTCATTGATCACTTGGCGGTGTCGAAAAGATTTCTCACTCGCTTACTCAACAGATACAGCAGCAATGCCAAAGCGATAGGAACGCCGATTATCGCACGACGTTCTGTGCCCAGAACTGCGTTAGCGATATCGCTCAACAGATTAATTGCTATGAGTGTGATCGCAGTCACATGACCCCAACGAGCCCTCCGCCAGAGGCCAATCGCGGCTGCCGCGCAGGAGATCGAAGCAGCAAAGAGGAGAGTCACTCCCAACGGTCCTATGCGAACTAGCCCGTCATGCCCGCGAGGATTAATTCGCCACATCGGCTCAAGGAAATTACCAGGTCTGAGAAGTGAAAAACCTGCAATGAAGCTAATGAGACATCCAATCAGAAAGAAAACGCTGAGCGCGGTGATTCCGAGGGGACGATGATGCGGTTCTGCCTTCAATGCCTCGCCTTCAATTCCTTCAGTGTGCCACTTAATCTTGCCGCCCTCGCCAACACAGCGATCCGGACTGCATCGGCAAAAGAGCCTTGGTTTTTCCAGGACACGTCGACCGAACGTAACCGACTATCGTGAAAGCGAATTATGTATTCCTCAGCTCCTAACGATTCCACCTTGTGAGCAGTTAGTTGAAAAGGGATTAGCTCTGTCGCCCAAAGCTCGTCCAGCGCCGCCTGCGCTTCTGCTTTGAGGTTGTCGAGTTTCATTAAAACTCCTCTGGCGGGCAAGTAATCCGAGAAGCGTACACGAGGCGCGAGGAAAAGGAGTTTATCACGAATCAGCACTACTTATCGGTTTGAGAACTTTCAGGTACTTGAAAATCCATCGTTTCAATATCTACGTCAGATGCGGCAGCTTTACCGAAAAGTTTGAGCCAGAGAAAACCAACTGTTCCAGCCGTTAGTGAAGAGAGCAGAATCGCGATCTTCGAGGCGCTTATCATTTCCGAGTCACCGGTAAAAGCAAGGTTCGTAATAAAAATTGACATCGTAAAGCCGATCCCACCCAAGAGTCCCGCGCCGAAAATGTGCCGCCAATTCAGATCCAGCGGAAGGCGACAAATGCTGATTGCGATAGCGACGAAACTCAACAGCACGATGCCTAAAGGCTTGCCTAAGATTAAACCAGCGATGATGCCCGAACTGTTCGCCGTCATAAGATGCTGGGTCCAACCCGCGCCCAGAACGATGCCCGTATTAGCCAGCGCGAAAATGGGTAAAACCAGGAACGTAACCGGCTTGTGTAGAAAATGTTCGAGCCGGTGCGAAGGTGATTCTTCGTCATCCTCTTTAGGGGAAAACGGAATCGCAAACGCCAGCAAAACTCCGGCAATGGTCGCGTGAACGCCGGACCTCAGCATCAAAAGCCACATCAAGACGCCGCCGATCAGGTACGGAACCAGCGATCTGACTCGAAAAAAGCGATTCAGCGAGACGAGCAAACCAAAGACTGCAACGGCGCCGATGAAATACACAACGGAGAGTCGTGCCGTGTAAAAAATGGCGATGACAATAATCGCGGCCAAATCATCCATTACGGCAAGCGCGGTCAAAAACACTTTCAGTGAAGCAGGAACGCGGCGGCCCAGGAGCGCGAGGACGCCGAGGGCAAAGGCAATGTCAGTCGCCATTGGAATCCCGATACCCGCTTGCGTAGGCGTTCCCGAATTCAAAACGAAATGAATCAATGCGGGCAAACAGATACCGCCAATTGCCCCGAAAATAGGAAGCAATGCATTTCTAAAATTGGAGAGTTCGCCGTTGTAAAGTTCGCGCTCGAGTTCCAGTCCGATAAGCAAGAAGAAGATCGCCATCAGCGCATCGTTAATCCACTGCTCGATGCTCATACTGGCGACACGGAAATGCCAAAAGCTCAGGTAACTTTCGCCGATAATTGAATTGGCAAGAAGTAGCGAAGTAACCGTACAGATAACGAGGAAAATACCGCTCGACTTTTCCGAGTCGAAGAAGGTCTTGAATGTCTTTGATAATTTTTTCTGAACGATGGGCATCGGGAAGAGATTATTAGCGGGCTTTAGCCGTGGCGACACTGTCGAATCAAGAATTGACTATCAATCGCTTGCCTCAGCAGTCGAGATAATTCCTAACGCCAGGTCAACAACATGGATGAAGCTTAGGTTCTCGCATCACGCACATTCAGTTTCAATAGACCGTAACTCCACCACGAGGCATAGATCAAATACAACAAGTAGGGCAGTAGGAAGTATGATGCGACCCTGTCGAATTGAATTAAGCAGATGAACAACGCGATCGCAACGAGCGCGTAAAGCGCACCTAAAAGAGAACTGTAACGGAGACTCTGAGCGCGAAAGAACAAATAGTTCCAAAATGCATTGGCTGCCAAAATGATTATGACCAATGTTAAGGACACGTACCTAAGACCAACGTCGCCGTCGTGTCTAAGAATCCGGTACAGCAGAGAAAAGTAGGTCGCATAGTAAAGTACTCCGACGCCGTACCAAACGGGCAGAGGTGGTGAATATTTGGGGAATTGCAATTTTGAGAAAACTGGCTTCACATTCTTTCCAGCCGCCACTCCCTCCAGGATCGCTCCAATCACGCAGACTCCCAAAGACACCAGGATTGTAAAAGTTCTTGACATGTTTAGATGGCGATGATCAAACTTGTCCTATACTTTGACATTCCAATCTGGAATCTCAAAGCTTTCCGTTTGAGTCTCAAACCTAGATGCCTAGTACTGATCCACAATTCGATTATGGGGCTACCGTCATCGACGTGCTACCGCCGTTTCCTTTCAGGGTATTCGCAGTCGTGTGGGCAACTCACAGAAGGAGATCGCGTAACTTCACGTTTTGTTGTCTCGGGCAAAAGTGTCGGCAAGAGGGTTCGCTTCAACGGCATAACGATAAGCCGCTTCGATGACGGTCTGATTATTGAAGACTGAGCCAAGCGGGCGACAAATTCTTTATTCTCAACAGTGTCCGCGAATGCTTGGGACCACGAATCAGCCGCAAAATCTCGCCGCGAAGGTCGGCATCTTATACGATCCCTGCTCGCTTGCGCTAGCTATAGGGCAATCACCGTAGGCCAACGTACCGAACCGCGAAATAACCAAGCTCGGTCCTCATTATATTTTCGATTTCTCTAGCTTTTTGCAAGCCGCAGAAGTGTCTGACGGAAGAAACATTTCCTGCAAACCAGAAGCTGACCCGCGCGATCCTCCCGCCCTCTCCCGTCGCGACCGAGAACCAGTAAGCATTTTCTCCCAATAAAAGTTTATAGCGGAAGATCTGAGTGTTGCCCGCGTCCTCACGGTCGGAGTATGTGAAAGATCCTAACGCGCCGTGGGACGCAAACCATTTCCAGAACGCTTTCCCTGTGGCCGTACCCAGGAAGGCGTGCATTGCCGGACTGAATAAAGCAGGATCGTGTTTACCGTTGAGAAGTCCCGTCAGCACTTCCTTCAACCTAAGCGACCTCTGCGGATCAGGGTCCGTTTTTCCATCCGCTCGCTTCAGCACCGCCTCATAGATTCCGGCGATGTCTATAACTAGCTGATCAAGAATCCTGTCGGCGTGATTAGTCAGGACAATGACCGTTAGCCTGTCTTCGGTGAAGCGGTAAATTGCCGACGAGAAACCCGGCGTGCCGCCGCTGTGCTGGACGACACGATGACCGTGATAAGAATCTATGAACCAGCCATACCCATAGTTAAATGAAGCCAACGCACCCTCATTGGTTTTGGCGGGAGTCCACATCTGTTCGAGGCTGGATCTCTTAAGCAGTCTCTCGGTGTAAAGCGCGGTGTCCCACTTCGCCATGTCTTCCACGTTAGAAAGAATCGCGCCCGCGGAGAATGCTATGAAAGGAGCTAAGACGGGACGGCGCTCAAATTTATTGTTTACCCACTCGTAGCCTGACGCGCGGTTTGTGACAATCGGTTGCGCGTCAGTGTTGCGAGTGGAGGTCATCCCTACGGGACGGAAAATGCGTTCGTCCAGAAACTGCCAGAAGGATTTGCCGCTCGCCTTTTCAACTATGATGCCGAGAAGGTAATAGCCTGTATTGTCATACGCCCACGTCTCGCCCGGCTGAAACTCCAGCGGCAGTTTGTAGAACAGTTTGATAAGTTGGTCTCGCGTGAGGTTAGTTTGAGATAAGTTGGGGAAGTCAGGCACGGCGACATGGTTTTGGATGCCCGACGTATGAGTAAGGAGATGCCGGACGGTAATACGGCTCCATGTTTCCGGGGCCATCGGAAAATACTCGGTAATCTTGTCATCAAGACTGACCTTGCCCTCTTCAACGAGCATCATCACGGCTGTTGCAGTGAATCGCTTGGTTATAGATCCGATTTCGTAAACGGTATCTTTCGTGGAGGGAACATTCTTTTCAGTATTCGCGAGGCCGTAGCCCCGCGCCTTGATGACTTTACCGTTGCGGACGACGGCGAGCGAGAGTCCCGGGATGTGCAGTTGTCGCAACTGCCTCTCGACGTAATCGTCCACCTCATCGGCGCACGCGGGAACTACGCAAAGGATCAATGCTGCGACGACGGCTATTGCCCTGAAGTGTCTGCTCATAATGTGTCCCCAGTTCGTAAATCAACCGGAAAAAGAGTGGACAGGATTTACAAGATTAACAGGAAGGAAGGGGGTTAGGTGATCACACCATCCTGTCAATCCTGTTCATCCTGTGGTGTGTTCCATTTTAGGAAGAAGGCATTCCTAGTGTCCTGGCTCTAAAGTTCTAAACACAAACCTTCCCTCGCCGCAGAGCGGCGAAACGTTTATAGAAACGTTGCTGAAAAGAACTTCCTCGCTCCGGAGGAGCGAAATGTGCTTTTCGGCTACCAAGTGTTTCGCTCCTACGGAGCGAGGAAGTTCGTCCGGGGCGTCATGGTCTATTAAACACTTGGTCCCGCTGGGACCGAAGACTAGCGCGCGTAAATATACCGACTGGTTTGTTACGCGAACTTTAGAGTCAGGACACTAGAGCTCTATCCGGAGGACTTGGCCGGTGCCGCTGAAGATGCTGTTATTAGTCACATAGAGAGCCCCATCCGAACCGACAGCCACTCCGCCTGGGGCAAAGAGTGACCCAGGCACGATCTCCGTCCGGGTACCGTCGGGGGCGACGCGGATAAGAGCGCCAGTCCAGTCGTTGAAGATAAAGGCATCGAGCAACCCGTTCTTAGCAATCTCCAAAACATACAGCGAACCATCCCGGCCAAAGGCCACGTCTATGATCGCGGTGAACCCCCCGGCGTAGACCTCGGGCGTTCCTCCGTGTGCCGGCACGCGGTAAACGTTCGCCCCGCCCACAGGGAATGGAAAACCCGTGAGCTGGCCGACGTAGTAATTTCCGTCAGGCCCGAGGGCGACCGAAGTCAGCACAGCGTCCATCGGAATCTCCGTCCCCGGCGGAAGCTCAAGGAAGGGCGGCGCCTCCTCCATCCGGTTGGGAAAGATGGCCAACGTCGAGATAGTGCCATTCGCGGACACCTCATTGAGGGCGTTAGCGCCGGCGTCTGCGACGACGCGCTTGCCGGGCAGGGCCACGATGCCGTATGGATTGGTGTCCACCTCATCGCCCGTAGGGTTAGTCGCGGCTTCATAAGCACCCATGTCCTCCTGGAGACTCCATTTTCCGCTGGCGTTCATGCGGGCCAGTCGACCAAAATTCGCGCCCGCCGGCCCGAAGTCAGTCGTCCGAGCGGCGGGGTCGCCGCCGAAGCCAATGGTCATGAACGCGTTGCCTCGACCGTGGAGCGAGATGTCGTGGACGCCGGTGGCGAAGCTGCCGTCTTCGGAGGCCAGGGACGGCAGACCCGACGCAACGCGCGTAATCGTTCCTTTACGAAGGTCGATGCGAGTGACCGATCCGGTCGTCCCGTAGCAGCGTAAGCCTTCAGGGCCGGGGGCGCAGGGGCCTGCTCCGCCGCTGCCCGCTTCGGCCACGTAGAGAGCGCCCTCCGGCCCGAAGTTCAGCCCGCGGGGGTTGTTCAAGCCGGCAGCAATCACGGCGGTGGCTTCAGGGCTTGCGGCGCTCACCGTCTCGACGCGGCTGCCGAAGATCAGAGCTGTCAGTGCCGCGCCGAAAAGCGCGACGAGTGTAAGCGCACTCAAGATTCTGTTTCTGGTGTTCATGACTTTTCACTCCTTCTTTCAAACTTTAATCTTAGGTACCTTCGGCTCTGCGTCAGTCGACGCTCGCAGGCAGGATGCCTGCGCTCCCAGCACATGCGGACACCGGACAGCGGCTTCACCGTGCCGCGGGCGGGTCGGGTTGCGGGTCAAAGCCTTTTGTAGTCCCCGGCGTCACGTAGAGGCCGCTCCTACCACTCGCGTCTTCGACCACTTCGCCGGCCATCACCAGATTCTTCGCGCCTCTCCGGTCCACATGCGCTGCGCCACGCATCTGCACCCGCGTTTCGGTGCGCCCGCCGGTCGCCTCGCTCCAACTAATCTCGAACGAGCGCATCTGGCCGGGCGCGAGCGTGATTGTCGCGCCCTCCTTGAGGTGCGCGCCGTCGCTGTCGAAAATGCAGGGTTGTATTTCCACGGGGTTCCTGCCCACGTTGAGGAAGGTGACGCGGAGCGTCTGCCCGGCGACGATGCCGACCGGGGCGAGGGTGCTGGTCACACGACCTTCACGAACTGGATCGGGCGGGTCAGCGAGTCCCGGCATGTACAGGCTGCTCTTGCCGGTCGCTTCCTCGATCACCTCGCCGGACACCATCAGGTGCTTCAAGTCAGGCCTGTCCGCGTGTACCCCGGCGCGTACTTCGACGCTGCTCTCGGTGCGCCCACCAATCTCGCTGCGGCTCAGATCCAAAGAGCGCATCTGGCCGGGTGCGAGCCTGAGTAGGTCGCCGGTCTTGAGGTGAGTGCCATCGCCGTCGAATACGCAGGGGATGACCTCCAGGGGATTGCTGCCGACGTTAAGGAAGTTGACGCGGAGCGTCTGCCCAAAGGCGATGCCCACGGGCGGCAGGACATTGACGACCCGGTGCGGGTCGCCGTCGCCATCACCTCGTTGCGCGCGGGCGGTCGGAGTGGTCAAGATTGTGGCAAGGGCGACTATGTTGATTACAACCGCGCCCAACGTAAGTGCATGTTTGAATCTGTTTCGTGTGTTCATGATCGTTCTCCTTATTTAATTGTTGGAGGGACGCCCCTACAGCCTGTCGAAGCCCCACGCCTACCAGTCAGGTGAAATGTCCCAACCTTGATGGTTAGTTAACCTCGTCACATTGGTGCCGTCAGCGTTCATTGTGTAGATCTCCAGATTGCCGTCGCGGGTCGAGCCGAAGGCAATCTTGCCTGCTGAATTCCACGCGGGCTCCAAATCGAGCGCTGAGTTAGTAGTGAGTCTGGTAACGCCCGTGCCGTTTGCGTTCATGGTGTAGATCTCGGCGTTACCGTGACGAGTGCTCATGAACGCGATCCTGGTTCCGTCCGGAGACCAGGTTGGAAATGCATCCTCCTGGCTGTGGTTCGTCAACCTCGTCACACCTGTGCCATTGGCGTTCATGACATAGATTTCAAAGTTGCCATGACGTGTGCTGGTAAAGGCGATCTTACCGCCGTCAGGAGACCACGCGGGGTTGGCGTCGATCTGCGAGTGGTTGGTTAATCTGGTCACACCCGTGCCATCGGCGTTCATCACATAAATCTCCGAATTGCCGTGTCGAGTGCTGGTGAAAGCCAGCTTCGTGCCATCAGGCGACCAGGCGGGGAAGCCGTCGAGTGATGAATGGTTCGTGAGCCTGGCCACACCAGTCCCGTCGGCATTCATAACGTAGATCTCAAAGTTGCCGTGACGGGTGCTGGTGAAGGCGATCCTGGTTCCGTCCGGCGACAACGAAGGATCAAAGTCGCCGGCATTGTGGTTCGTTAATCTCGTCACTCCAGTGCCGTCCGACATCATCCGATAGATCTCGAAGTTGCCGTCGCGGGTGCTGGAAAAGACGATTTGATTGTCGTTGTTGGCAGGCTGATCGCAGGCATCGCCCAGACCGTCGCCGTCTGTGTCCGTTTGGTCGGGATTACTGACTAATGGACAGTTATCTGCGACGTCGAGGACGCCGTCATTGTCGTCGTCAGAATCACAAGCGTCGCCCAGGGCGTCGCCGTCGTTGTTAGCCTGATTGGGATTAGGAGTCAGGCGACAATTGTCGGCGTCGTCGACCACGCCGTCGTTGTCATCGTCAGAATCGCAGACATCGCCCAACGCATCGCCGTCATTATTCGCTTGATCCGAGTTGGCGGTGAACTGGCAGTTATCGGCGCCATCCGGAACCGCATCATTGTCGTCGTCGGGGTCAACGCAGTCAGGGCGGTTGTCACTGTCGTTGTCGGCCGCTCTGCTGGCCGCGTTAAGTGGATCAGATCCGCATGCGGTTTCGTCCGCGTCGGTCTGACCATCATTGTCATCATCAGCATCGACACAATTGGCTTGACCATCGCCGTCGGTATTTGGGAAGCCCTCATCGACACCTTCGTTCAGATCGTTGTCTGCGCCGTCGCAGACTTCGGGTGTCGAAGCCGGGTTGAGCGGGTCACTGCCGGCTGCAACCTCAGCGGCGTCGGAAACGCCGTCATTGTCATCATCTGAGTCAACGCAGTTAGCCTGACCATCACCATCAGTGTCGACGAATCCTTCGTCGACGCCGTCGTTGAGATCGTTGTCCAGGCCGTCACAGACCTCGGGCGTCGAGTTTGGATCAAGTGGATCAGAGCCAGCGGCGATCTCGTCGGCGTCTGACACGCCGTCGTTGTCATCATCCGCATCGCAGGCGTCGCCCTCGCTATCGCCGTCCGTGTTTAGCTGGTCGGGATTAGGTGTGCTGGGACAGTTGTCATTCGAGTTTGAGATGCCGTCGCCGTCATCGTCGGCTTCGTCATCGTCTGTGATGGTGAGCGTGGCTGCGGAAGTGCCGAGAGTAGCTCCTCCAGTCGGGTTGCTGAGAGTGAGATTGATGGTCTCATCGCTTTCATCCGCAACGTCGTCGCAGATGGATACCGTGAACGTCTTCTCGGCGGTGTCGCCATCGGGCCAGAAGAGCGTGCCGGAAGACGTGACGTAATCCACGCCTGCGCCACAGCCGACTCCTCCCGTGGCTGTGCCGTCACCGGTGGAGTAATCAACTGAGACCGCGCCCGAGCTTCCGCCGGTGCGTGTGACCGTGAGCGTCCCCGTGCCCGCGTTTTCGTTGACGCTGGAAGCTGACAAAGCAAACCCCAGGCTTCCCGGACTCGGTGCGGATTGCGCGAGCACGAACGGCGACAGGCTTGTGACCTGTGCGCAGATTTCGCGTTTTGCATAGTCGCGCGAGATAGTGCGGTCGACGAGATCTGGGGGTTCACCGTGGAGCATTGCCAGCGCGTTGAAGGTTGCCGGATCAGAGACGGTGGGGATTGTCATGCAGACCTTGATGTTGCCCGAATAGGCGGCAGTAGTGTTGATGTTGTAAGCGGGCGAGTTCGGTAGCACTGTGAAACTACCAGTGCCGAGGCCTGTCGAGTTCGGGTCAATAGCAGTGTAGGAAGTTGTTCCCGCGGCCGTCACCGAATCGAAAGTGATGTTTAGGTTCTCGCCAACGAGGAAGACGTTTGAACCTGCCGCAGGGTTGATGGAAGGAGTTGCCGCAAAGCTGTGATCAAAGCCCACGGCGAAAACCGGATTGCCCGCACCGGTTAATGTTTGCACAGGCGTTGACCGGCATTGGCAGCCGGAACCAGTATCCGCCGCGCCGATACCAATTTCTCCCATCTGATTCCAGCCCCATGCCCAAATGCTGCCATCGCTCTTTTTGGCGAGTGTGTGAGCTCCTGCCGTTTTGATGTCAATGACATTACTGATCGTGCTCTGAACTGGCGATAGTACTGCCTGCCCTGAGGTCCCGTTACCCATATTTCCCCGGAGATTGAATCCCCAGGCGAAAACAGTTCCATCGGGCTTGAGCGCGATATTGAAATGAAATCCAGCGGCGATTTGCGAAACGCCGGTGATGTTCGTATTTTGCACGGGCAATGATTGATTGCCGCCCGCCGCGCCGTTGCCGACTGTGCCAAAGGCGTTATCTCCCCAAACCCAAACCGTGCCGTCCGATTTCAGAGCAATGCTGTGAGAATTGCCGCCGCCGATGGCGATGATGTTATTAAAGCCCGTTACGCCGACACCTACCTGCACGACCGGTTGGCAGAGGCATGGGTCGGCGCTGCCAACCGTTCCCTTGCCGACCTGACCGTTGCTATTGCGTCCCCAGGCCCAAACCGTGCCGTCGGATTTCAGAGCGAGCGAATGGTTCCACCCCGCGTCAATCGCAATGACATTCGACAAACCGGGGATAATGCCAGGAATTACACACTTCCCCGTGCTTGGATTACAAGAATTTCCGCCGCCACCGAGTTGGCCTTCAAAGGTGCGCCCCCAAGCCATGACTGTTCCGTTGGATAAAAGGGCGAGCGAATGTCTTGCACCCGCGCTGACGGCAACCACGTTTGACAAACCGATCACCGGTTCGAGCGTAGTCCTTGTGTTGGTGGTGCCGTCGCCAAGCTGCCCGTCGTTGTTCGCGCCGGTCGCCTGAACGGTGCCGTCCGCTTTGAGAAAAAGCGTGTGAAATTGTCCGCCGCTGATGCCCGTGACGTCGTTGGCTGAACTGCCAAGCGTAATGGGGCTAGGCTGCGGGTCATCAGCGTTGCCGATCCCAAGTTGTCCGCTGTCGTTGCGCCCCCAACCGCGTGTTTGCGCTGAAACCGGATTGTTGAAAAAACAAAAGAGCGAAACTAAAACGATAAGAAATTTGACTCTCATAACCTGCGCGGGTGCCTGTTCGAATCTGTTTCGTGTGTTCATGATCTTTCTCCGTCTGTTGTTTATGGCGAAGCTGCCTGAACCATTGGCTGTAAAAGCTGTCGGAACAGCTCTGTTTTATTCCTTCACCTAGTTCGGCGAAATCGGAAGCGAAATCCCATCACGCACTGAAGAAATGTTTTTCGACGAAAAGGGGCGGTTGCGGGGGCTATGGCAGCCCTCAGCGACTTGTCAGGCGGCGACGAGCGGCGTCACTCTCATTTTTGCTTCTGTTTTATAAGTGGGTTCGGGCCTATATCGCCCCTGGCGTAGTCGGGGCGACCTTCAGGAAAGACCGCGATTAGGTTGAACGGGGCGGAGCCGGCGTTGATGAACGTGTGCGGCACGCCCGCAGGCACGCGCGTGATGTACGGCCCCTCGACGGTGAAGCGGCGGTCACCGACCAGGTAAGTTACTTTCCCTTCCAACAGGATGTGCGCCTCTTCGGTCGTGCGTGTGTAGATTAGGCCCGCCGCCGGGGTGCGTCTCCGTGAGGATGAAGGAAAGAGACTTGAAGCCATAATCGGCGCCGTCTATGTAATATCCAAACTCCCCAGGCGGGCCGTAGAACTTCTTCATATGATTGGGGCGGATGACATCATCGGTAGACCGGAAAGGCGACTCCGGGGGGTTGTCGAAGCCCTCGGAAGGGAGCGGCACGTTCGTGGGAAATATCTCGAAGGGCCTGCGCGGCTGTGCCCGGATGTGGCAGCGGGCGCTGCCGCTGTTTGCTTCGGACTGTTATCACCGGGCGCGGCACAGGCCGCGAGCAAGACTGCAATCGCGAGCGCGGTCGTGAATCTCCTTGTTGTATTCATTTAACGTCCTCTTTCCCGTCCGGTTAGGTGTCCCACATCCATCGGCGAAATCCGGAGCGAAATTACATCACGCGCTGAAGAAAATTTCGACATTGAGTCAGTTTGGGTTCTCGTTCTCATTCACACCGCGGCCTAAAAGAGGCCTGTGTGAGAACTTCGGCTACAGTGTCATGAGGTCAGTACGACCTCGCGGTAGCGGGTGGGTTCTGGATGCAGAAGCTGTCAACCAACAGTTACATCATCTTGCCAAAACCGATCTCGCTCACGGGTGACGCACCCACCCGCTACCGCGAGGTGGTACTGACCTCATGACACGGCAACGCGCAGTTTTCACAGTCTTTAAAGCCCGGTGTGAATGACAGCAACAGCAAAGGGCCGGCAGACTCTGAACCGCATGGGCACCAGGCGTCTTCGAACTGACCCTCTATCAAAATTAGTTTCCCGGGCTGTAAGGCGGAATCGGGTGGTTTCGTAGGTGCTATACTCCGTTCCGCATTGACTAGCCCACTTACCCGGACAAAATGAAGCCTTCCCCAGAGGAAATCACCGGCTTGCTGCTCGCCTGGGGCAACGGCGACAAAGCGGCGCTCGATAGTGTGATCCCGCTGGTCTATCAAGAGCTGCGGCGACTGGCGCACCGCCAGATGCTGCGCGAGCGCGCCGGCGACACTCTTCAGACCACGGCGCTGGTTAATGAGGCGTACCTCCGGCTGGTGGACTACGAGAGGATGGCCCCGCGCGACCGCGCCCACTTCCTCGCCATCGCCGCGCAAGCCATGCGACGAATACTGATCGAGCGCGCGCGCAGCCGACACTCCGCGAAGCGCGGCAGCGGGGCGCAGAAAGTGTCTCTCGATGAAGCGGCGGACGTGTCGGATGAGCGTGCCGCGGATGTACTCGCGCTTGATGAGGCGCTCACGCAGCTTGCGGCCATTGACCCGCGCAAGAGTCAAATAGTCGAGCTGAAGTATTTCGGCGGGCTGACCATTGAAGAGACCGCAGAGGTTCTCGGAGTGTCTGCTCCCACGGTAGAGCGAGATTGGCACACGGCCAGGATTTGGCTGCACCGGGAAATCAAAAGACAGGAGTCATGAGCAGGAAAAGGAAGAGGGACACGGGGATGGGGAGACACGGAGACACGGTGATCTTGTTTCCCCGCGTCTCTCTCTCACCCAGTCTCCGCGTCTTCCTTCTCATCACTGACTACTAGACTATGACTCCTGAACGCTGGCAACAGATCGAGCACTTACTGCAAGCGGCGCTTGAGCGCGAGCCGGCGGGGCGCGCAGCGTTCCTCGAACAAGAGTGCGCCGGCGACCCGCGCCTGCGCGAAGAGGTGGAGTCGCTGCTGGCCTCCGAGAAGCGCGCTCAAACTTTCCTGGTCGCAAACGCCTTGGAAGATAGCGCCGCGTTGCTCGAAGACGCGAACGGCTCGATGATCGGACGCCACGTCGGCCCCTACTCCATCCAAAAACAACTCGGCTCAGGCGGGATGGGAGAAGTTTATCTGGCTCAGGACGTCAGACTGGGGCGCAAGGTGGCTCCGAAACTTCTCGACCCCGGCCTCACCGAAAACAGCGAGACTCGCACGCGCTTCCTCCGTGAGGCACGTCTGGCCTCGTCTCTCGATCACCCGAACATCTGCACCATTCACGAAGTCGGCGAAGCCGGAGGACGTCTCTTCATCGCGATGCAGCATGTCGAGGGCGTGACTCTGAGGAAGGTGATTGACGGGCGACCACTGAACCTCGACAGCCTGCTTTCAATCAGCCTGCAAGTGGCGGACGCCCTCGCCGCGGCTCACGCGCAGGGCATCATCCACCGCGACATCAAACCCGGGAACATCATCATCACGCCGCACGGTCAGGCGAAGGTGCTCGACTTCGGGTTAGCGAAGCTGCTGGAGCGGGCGGAGGGAGAGGCCGAGACCCACTTGACCATGACGGGTGCAGTGATGGGCACTCCCGCGGCGATGTCACCTGAGCAAGCGCGTGGTGAGCGAGTGGACCATCGCAGCGACATCTTCTCCTTCGGCGTCGTGCTTTACGAGATGGCTACCGGGCGCATTCCCTTCAAGGGAAGGTCAAAGGCCGATGTAATCAGCGCGCTGCTGAAAGACCCGCACCCACCTGCTGCTGAGTTGAACAAAGAGATACCAGCGCGCCTGTCGGCGGTGATCGACCGAGCGCTCCGGAAAGAGCCGGCAGACCGCTACCAGTCAATGCCAGACTTGATTGCGGAGTTGCGACAAGTCGTCGCGGAAGCTGGGGGGCTGGATCACCTCTTCAAGTCGTCCGGCATTCCTCGCGGTGTGGTGCCGCTTGTTCCGCCCAGGCAACCGGGGCTGCTCGGGGCGTTCAGTCGGCGGATTCAAAGTCCGGCGGCCAAGGTCTCGCTCGCCTTGCTGCGTTGGTGCTGGTCGGAGTGGCACTTGCGCTCTACTTTTCACGGCGTGAGCAGCCGCAGCCAGCCACGCCGATCCAATCAATCGCGGTGCTGCCCTTCAGGCCGCTGCTCGCCGAAGGCCGCGACGAAGCGTTAGAGCTGGGCATGGCAGACACTTTAATCGCGAGGCTCAGCAACATCCGAGAGATCAACGTGCGGCCCATCAGCGCGGTGCGTAAGTATGTGGGGTTAGAGCAGGACGCGGTCGCGGCAGGTCGAGAGCAGAAAGTGGACGCGGTGTTGGACGGGAACATACAGAAGTCGGGCGACAGAGTAAGAGTGAGGGTGCGGTTGCTGAGCGTAGTGGATGGCAGGCAGCTTTGGATGGAGGAGTTTGACGAAAAGTTCACGGACATATTTTCGGTGCAGGATTCAGTCTCGAGGAAAGTTTCGGGGGCGCTGGCGTTGACGCTGACGGGCGCGGAGAAGGAACTCTTGACGAAGCGCCACACCAACGACATCGAGGCGTATCAGCTTTACCTGATGGGGCGCTATCACCTGAACCGTTGGACGGACGAAGGGTTCTGGAAAGCACTCGATTATTTCCGGCAGGCGCTGGAAAGAGACCCTGACTACGCGCTCGCACATGCGGGGCTGGCCGATGCCTACCACTTTCTGGGGGGGTTCAACGCGCTTTCGCCGAAGGAAAGCTTCCCGAAAGCGAAGCAAGCGGCGCTCCAAGCTCTGGAGTTGGATGAGCATCTGGCCGAAGCACGCGTTGTGCTGGCGGCCGCGGTTTTGGGGAATTCCAATCTCACCAGCTTGAAGCCGCTCTCAGCGAAGCTTTTGGCGCCTCCAAGTATCGCCGCGCGATTTGACCATTCGGTTGTCTCGTTGTTTATGGCAATCGCTTCTTCCGGAATTAACCTTTCCAGGGTGGCTCGATCGTTTGCGAAATAAGCTTTCCAAACTGCTTCGCGAGCAGTCAGGATTTGTTGACGCATCTCGGTTGAGACTTCAAATGGCTTCGACATCTCTTCCATGCGCCACTCAGGATCGACCACCGTATGAGACGCAACTTGAATCCAACTTCCTTTCCGTTTCGCGTAAACATCCATAATCCGGAAGCGACGCAGCGTGACGGTTGTGTTCCCGTCCTTCCTTTGGAACTCACCGGAGAATGAAGCGACGGCAAGCTCGGGACTGTAGAATTGCACGTCGAAGTCAAACATCTGATAGCCCGTGCCCGGAGGGAGGTAACGCTCGAACTTCGGAGCGCCGGCGGGCCTGGGCCATTCGATGTAGTTAGCTCGCATGTATTCGTCGATGCCTTTGATCGGAACGCGGGACCCTTCCAGGAAGCCGCGCCAGTCTTCGGAGTGGGTAGCATGAATCTTGTCGATATCACCATCGATGAAAGCCTGAAAGATGCTGCCAATGTGTGCGCGGATAGCAGCGGCGTCGGCGGCCCGATCTTGTTCGCTGACAAGTGGATTTGCGGCAGGGCTCATCGAAGATGTCTGCGCGAAGCACACAGAACCCAACATGAAGGAGAAGAGCGAAAAAACAAAGATTGTGAAAGTCATGGTCGTTGAACCTCCTGAAAAACTCTCTGAAACCAAGTCGGGAGTTCTTGCTTCGTAGCAAGGTTTCGAATCAACATACGATCCACTAAGCCACACGAAGCAACACGAAGTGTTTCGTGTCGTTACGTGTGTTTTGGTGGATCGTGTGTTTTGGGAGCGACAAAGTTCCATCTGGTTCCTTTTGTCGACTCGAGCGCTCTGAGCATCAAATCAGTTACTCAAGCGCTTTGAGAAATTGCTTCTTTCGTTTCCGCGATGCTTTGCTTCTGGCTGTCACTCCATCATGATCCTCAATATCGGCTGAAGCGCCATGCTTGACCAGCCACTTGAGCAAGGCCGGATCAAACTCACGCTCAATTCCGTAGTGCAGCGCCGTCTTGCCGTTACGCGGATCCTGGTAATTCACGTTGGCGCCCTGGAGCGCAAGGAACTTCGCTGCCTCGTATTTTCTCCAGCACCAGCAAGCCAGAAACGGCGTAACACCTACGACCACGTCGATCGGTGTGCCCGCGCGGATCAGTACATCCAAAATTTTTATGTCTTCCCACCAACCGGCGGCGTACAGTCCCGTCGGCTTGGCTCCACGTTTGATTAGCAGTTTGACCACCGTGAGATTTCTTCCTAAACACACAGCAAACCAGATCGGCTTGCAAGGGTCGCGGCCGGATAAGCCTTCTTCTTCGATATCCATTCCACAATCGAGCAGGAAATTCACCATGCGCGACGCGGTTGTCTCTGGCACCTTCAACTCTTTGCACTTCGCGGAGCATGCCAGATGCAGAAGGTTTCGTCCTTGATGATTCCTGACTGTGAGCAGTGAGGGTTTGACCTTCAGCAGCTCCTTAGTTGTTGGCAGGTCCAGGTTTTTTACAGCCTCGATAATGCGGGTCTTGGACATAGCTGGAAATGATGCAAAAGCCCGCGCATCGTATTGCGTAACCGGTAACTGCACAACAATGAATACGCGAGCGGCGCTTCTGCTGACGTGAACGGCAAACCTTGACCTTTCTTTCGTTGCGCGCCGGCTGCTCCCGCGTTACTGTGCGCTCGTGCGCCTCCCGCGACGTTTGCGACCATGGATGATTGTCTCTGCCGCCTGGATCGTCCCGGCGGCATTCGCAATTCTCAACCGCTATGCGCAATCTCGGCTCCAGGGCTGGGACCCAATGACCTTGCGCGATCTTTTCTGGGAGGGTGGTGATTGGTTTCTTTATGCGTTATTGACCCCTGGGGTGTTCGCCGTTGCAAGCCGGTGGCCCCTCGCCCGACCTCGTCTGGCTCGCCGAATTGTCTTTCATCTTGCGATGGCGTTGGTATTTTGCGTGGCCTGGGCCACCTGCGGCCAGATATTGCGTCTAGTTCTGATACTGCTGTTTGCTCCGAACGTGTTCGAGACCGCAATGCAGGGCGGAGCTGCTCAGTTCTGGATGAAGTTCGGAGTGGAATGGCTAAGTTGGATCTTTACCACGCTGCCATTTGGTGTTGCCGTCTATCTCTGCGTGGTGGGCATTGAGCATGCGACTCGTTACTTCGTTGAGGCCCGAGAGAGGGAAGTCCAACTTGCTCGTTTGTCTCAGCAGCTCGCGGACGCGCGCTTCTCCGCGTTGCAAGCGCAGGTCAACCCCCATTTTCTCTTCAACACCCTCAACACGATCGCGGTGTTCATTCGCGACAACGACCGTCAGGCAGCGGTGCGCATCATCGAACAGTTGAGCGAAGTGCTGCGGAGTACACTGAGCAGTCATCGCGCGAATGAAGTAACGCTCGACGAGGAATTCGAGCTGGTGCGTCAATACGTGGCGATTGAACAGGCGCGGTTCTCAGATCGCCTGCGGCCGGAATTCAACGTTGATGATTCTCTCCTGTCGGCTGTGGTGCCGAGCTTTGCCTTGCAGCACCTTGTTGAAAATGCGATTCGTCATGGAATCGCCAAACATCCCGAGGCAGGGCGTTTGATTATCTCTGCCAGGCGTGATGGAGAAATGTTGGAAATTTCAGTGGCAGACGATGGTGTGGGCATCGATAAGACAGCTTTGCCGCCGAAAGGCCACGGCATCGAGAACACACGTGAACGTCTGCGCGCTTTGTACGGCGATAACGCCTCGCTTGAAGTAGTCAGACAAGCGGAAGGCGGTACAATCGCCACTCTGCGATGGCCTTATCGTGAAATTGTGCCGGAGGCAGGTAGTGAAGAACGGTGAGTGGAAAGCTTTGATTGCGGATGACGAACCGGCCGCTCGACGTGGCGTGCGTCAGCTCCTGGCTGCATTTCCCGAGTTTGGAGTTGCCGGTGAATGTCGCAATGGTGCTGAGGTGCTTGCGGCCCTGGAAGTATCGTCACCTGACGTCGTCTTTCTCGACATCCAGATGCCCGGTATTGATGGTTTCGAGGTAATCCGACGTCGTTCTGTAGAGGACATGCCCGCCGTAGTCTTTCTAACCGCGTTCGATCAGTTCGCCATTCGTGCATTCGAAGCGGAAGCTCTTGACTACCTTGTAAAGCCCGTCAGCGAATCACGCTTTGCCGCGACGATGAAGAGACTGAAGCGACGTTTGACGTCAGCTGAACGTCCCGCGCGTGATGAGTCGATCGTGGTTACGACAGCCAAAGGCGCGACGGTGTTGCACCTGAGTGAGATTGATTGGATCGAGGCTGCAGGCAACTATGTGCAGTTGAGAGCAGGTTCTCGCAAATACCTGCTCCGCGAATCACTTCAGTTACTGGAACAACGCGTGAGCAAACATGGATTCACGCGAGCGCACAGACGCGCTCTGGTCCGGCTCGACGGTGTTCGAGAGTTGATTCGCACTCGATCAGGTGCGTTGGTTGCCGTGCTTAACGGCGGTGAGCGAATCCCGATCTCTCGACGGCGAAGAGCGGAATTCACAGCCGCAGTGCGGCAGCTTGGCAAGGGATTCGATACTGATAGTACCCGGCGATAGCTGACGATTAAGAAATAGACCACTCAGGTCTGAACTCCAACCCGAGTTGTCACTGTCTAATCGCGGCTGCCGGATAATTGACGGGGGCTTGGAACTGCTCTTCTTCCGTGGAACCAGTCAGTGCGGTGGTGGATGAAGTGCCTCCGGTAATAGCTTGCGCGACGGCATCAAAGTATCCTGTACCGACAAATGCCTGATGCTTCACGCCGCGATATCCGTTTGACGATTCGCGCTCAAACTCGACCTCCTGGAGCCGAGCGTAGGCGGTCATGCCTTTTTCGCGATACGCGTCGGCTAACTCGAACATGCTGAGATTGAGGGCATGGAAACCAGCGAGAGTGATGAATTGAAACTTGTACCCCATCAGTGCCAACTCTTTCTGGAACTTCGCAATCGTGTGTTCATCAAGCTTCTTCTTCCAGTTGAAAGATGGCGAGCAGTTGTAAGCCAGCAGCTTGCCTGGATACTGCGCATGGATTGCGTGGGCAAATCTCCCAGCCTCTTCCAGGTTTGGCTCCGAAGTCTCACACCAGATCATGTCTGCGTACGGAGCGTAGGCGAGCCCGCGCGCGATTGCCTGATCGAGACCTGCCTGCACAGCGAAAAACCCTTCGGCGGTTCGGCCTCCGGTGAGAAAGGGACGGTCGCGTTCGTCTATGTCGCTGGTTAGCAATCCGGCGCCGTTGGCGTCAGTGCGCGCGATAAGAATCGTCGGCACACCCATCACGTCAGCCGCCAGACGCGCTGCGACGAGTTTCTGGATAAATTCCCCTGTGGGTACCAGGACCTTTCCGCCCATATGTCCGCACTTCTTCGCTGAGGCCAGCTGATCTTCAAAGTGGACGGCGGCGGCACCGGCCTCAATCATCGCTTTCATTAACTCGAAGGCATTCAGGTTTCCGCCGAAACCGGCCTCAGCGTCAGCGACAATGGGCGCAAACCAGTAGACATCATTGCGTCCGTCCGCTTGAGAGATCTGATCAGCACGTTGCAGCGACTGGTTGACCTTGCGCACCACGTCTGGGACGCTGTTAGCAGGATACAAACTCTGATCGGGATACATCTGTCCCGCCAGATTTGCATCAGCCGCAACCTGCCAACCGCTCAAATAAATCGCTTTCAGGCCTGCCTGGACCTGCTGCACTGCCTGACAACCGGTCATTGCGCCCAGCGCGGCAACGTAGTGTTCCGAATGCAAGAGCTCCCAGAGACGACTGGCGCCCATTTCTGCGAGGGTGTATTTGATCTCGACAGAACCCCGAAGCCTCACTACTTCGGCGGCCGTGTAAGCACGCGTGATTCCTTGCCAGCGTTTATCGTGGGCCCAGTTGTTTTCGAGAACGGCGGATTGGTTTTGCGTTTTCATCATCGTCTCCATAATTCTTAAATCGGGTCAAACTCCTCATTCGTAATCAGCAACTCGCTAATGCGTCGTGCCTCGCGATACTTCTCAATTGTATCTTCGCTCGTGCCGGGAGGGAGCTCGCCCAGGATGCGGTCAAGTTCTTCATCAAATAATTGGCTCACAAGCTCGGGTGTGTGTTTAATTGCCAGGCCCTGCCCGTCAACCACTTCCGCGGTGTCCCGGTGGCGGATTCTCTGAGCGATCATGAGCCGATAGATGCGATCGGTGGCCAAATCTTCCATGTAACCATCGAGTAGGCTGGCGCCTTTTCCGTTGAGTACACCATTGCGATAACGAATAATCGTGCGCACCGCAGCGCGCGTTCCGTCCAAAGTGATGCTGCCGACGTCTTTGGGAATCGGACGCAGATCTGGTTGCGTTGGGGCACCCGCTTTACGTTTGTCCAGTTGGTTGGGGAAGGGAAACTGGCTGACAGCAATCTCATTCTGATCGGGATGCCCGGTCCACGCCCCGTCCATCAAACAGTTCGCCTCGTTTTTCTTGTCCACTTCCAACGCTTGAAGCGCCCGCTTGTTTAGATCAGGATCGACCCGACTCGGATAGAGGGCGGTCATGCCGCCGATCGCCAGGATACCGCGCTTGTGGCATGTGTTTGCCAGCAACTCGCGAAGGTTTTGAAAGAAAGGCACGTCGTGAGGGATCGTATTACGATCCGGCAAAACCCACTCGCTGTCTTCCAGATTGAAGTGAATCAAACTCGCCATGTAGTCCCAACGACCAAGATTTAATCCGATGATGTAGTCACGGAGGACGTAAATGAACTCTTCCATTTGAAAGGCGAGCGGGTGCGATTCAACGAGCGCCATGCACTTGATAAAGCCGCGGGGCCAACTTCGGGCGTCCTCAATTGCCTGGAAGAGATCGCGCCACCACAAAGCCTCCTCAGCCGACTCCGACTTGGGAATGTAGAAACAGAGTGGATGCTGTAAGCGATCGACGTCCACCTGGTAAGCGACCATGGCGACGTCGAATAAAGACGCCGAAATCAACTCATCGGGCACCACACCTGCCTGGCTGAGGTGCAAACCTCGAGCACGCGTGAAGATCACCGTTTTGGTTCTCTCGATGCCGACGCTGCGCTGTCGCTTCGAATCGACATAGGTCAACTCGCCTGTGAGCGCCGACAAGATATTGTCGATACCGAATCTGAGATTGGGCCACAAGTTAGCCATCGAGTCTTCAAGATCAAGCATCACGCCAGGAGCGCCCGAGTTAAGCATCTTCACGACCAGCTCGGCATCATCGGCCGGCCCGGTCATCTGATTGCGCTGGTCGGCGCACCAGGCTGGTAACTGAATTTTCCAATCAGCCGCAGTGGCCTCGGAGGGTGGGAGATAATCGGGCTTGCGTCCAGCGTGGGAAGCCGCCAGAACTTCCGCGCGCCTGACGATGAAGTCTTGTTGGCGGGCCGTCAGCTCGTGATGAAGCGGCAACAGAAAATCCAAGAACCCCTTCGGAAGGTCAGACTCCGGCCGCAAGTCAGGGGGCGCGGTATTGAAAAGGCCAGCGCCAATGGCTATTTCTCTCTCTGTCGCAGCGGAATTCATAAGTTAGTTACCAGCAGTCAGATTTCTAAAAATATTGTCAGTGGGCAAAGCCGACCGGACTATTCTGCAGATCCAGCTCGAGGTGAAGCCCTATTGACTTCTGTGGTTAATAAAAAGCGATCCACGCGCGTCACACGAAACCTCCACGAAAAGACTTTAGTGTTGCTTAGTGTGATTTAGTGAATCGTTTACTTGCCTGGATTCGGATGATTGTCGCGAAACGGACATGTACTGATTAGAGCCCGAGTTCCTCGTCCACGAGTGTCTTTAAGCGTGGCAGTGTTTCCGTGAGGCCGCAAACTTCAAACTCCCCTTTTGCCCGATTCGCCTCAGTGGTCGTCTTAGATGTTTGACGGTAGATGCGTCCCTCAAAAAGCCCGTCGGGCCTCATGTAGATCTCGGCTCGGCATTCACCATTTTGTCTCTCTTCAACCAAAAACATCTTTCGTCCTCCTGTACCTGTCGTGCTAAATCCGTTTGCGTAATTTGCTCGGCGGCTCCGTAGTTTGTTTCTTCCAGCGGAAATTAAGTACGGAGCCCCCCGAACCTCGGAACGCAGAGGGCACGGAAGTTCCAGCGCCAACGCAACCCTCTGTTCCGCATTGTGAACACGTGCTCGACTTAACGTGACGAGACGTGTACCATGCACCACCATACCGGTTCAATAGGTGATTCGACATAGTGAACACAAGTGGTTCTCGCCTAATCCAGTGAACGCTCAGCCGGTCATCTTTCTCAGCAAAAAACTCTTAAAAAGCCAAGCTGGGAAAAGTGGCGTTCGGAATCGTGAACAGAAAAGAAGGGCGGAGAGAGGCAGGGCTGCAACATGGCGCGAGCAAAAGCTGAAGGAACAAGTGCAAAGAGCCGCGAGCAGGTCACGTCGGTAGAGCGGGCCCTATCGATTTTGGAGTTGCTCGCCAGTAAGCATCAAGGGCTGAGCAGTTCTGACATTAGCCGCTTTGCGCATTTGCCAAAAAGCTCGACCAGCTATTTACTGCGGACCCTGGTCGGCCGTGGTTATGTTCACCGCGACGCGGAGACCGGGCAACATACTCTGGGGATCCGAGTGCTGAGCCTGGGTGGCCAGGCCATGCAGGGCATGGCCTTGAGGGAAGTGGCGATTCCTCATTTGCGATACATAGTTGATCGCACGCGCTTCGACGGCCACCTCGCTATCCTCGATCACGGCGAGGCTGTTTACATCGAGCGCGTAGAAGGTCCGGGCTTCATCAAGATGGCCACCTGGGTGGGACGTCGGATGGTGCCGCACGTAACGGCGGTCGGCAAGGCACTTATCTGTCAGCTCGATGAAAGCGAAGTGAAGAGCTTATTTGAAAAGCATCACATCAAACCACTTACTACAAACACCATCACCAGTCTGCCTAAGCTGTTAGCGGAGTTGGCCGCAACCCGCCGGCGTGGTTACGCGATAGATGACGAGGAGAGCAGTGACCGAGTTCGTTGCGTGGCTGCACCCGTGATGGCGCCTAGCGGCGAAGTCATCGCGGCGATCGGAATCAGCGGTACGGTGGGTCAGATCTCAGACGAGCAATTATCTCGCATCGGTTCGATCGTGCGTACGGCGGCAATAAAACTCTCAGGCCAGTTGGGCGTACACACCGGCAGGCCAAGCCGTAGCTAGCCTGAGGCGCGTTCAAAACCCACTAGTGGTAAGTAGACCGCCGCCCCCACCTTGCTTCCATTTTAGAACAAGGCTTTGCTTTCTTTGCGCAATCCTTCGCGTCCTTGCCGTGAAAACAAAGTCAGATACTGCACACACCATTCACTTTCGACGCCAACCTTTTTCTCAATACAACAAAAACCCTTGAGCAGCGCGCTCCTTTTCCGCTGCGGTATTGCCGTGGTGATTGACGGCTGCAGCGATGTAGTCCCGTTCCGCAAGGTACCTTCCGAGCCACATCATCTGTACGGCGGCGCCTCCCGTTCCGTGGGACAGGATCACGAGCGGGTACTTCTGTGAGGCACTCGAAATCTCTGCGCCTGGCAAAGCAGTGACGGAAGCAAAGACTTCCTTGTCAGGAGGTCCGCCAAAACTTTTCTCTTCCTTCGTCGCAGTTGCAGCCGCCGGGTACCAGATGGCCGTTCGCAAAGGAAGCGATGCGGTACCTTGCCAGTTCTTTCTGTTCTCGTCGGTGAAAACTGCGCGTGATCCAAGAACAAACCCAACAACTAAAGAACAGGCCATAGCCGTCTCACAACGGTTCATCAGCAGCGGTGGCTGGTCCGCTTCTGCTGTAACAAATTCCATTCACCGGATCGGTGTAGTAGAAGTTGCGGCCGGTCGCAGTGATTCCGTCCGGCTGCTCTGGGTCGGCATTTGCCGCGAAGGTGGCGGCCTGTTTCTCTGTTTTTGGAACCAGCGTGATCTTGAAAATGTAGCCGCGAATGTGAGGCTGCTCAGAGTTGAATCGCTTGTCCAGATAGCCTTCCTCGAAAAGTTCTATGAATGTGCCGTAGTTTCCCTTGTGGTCGACCACATACTTGGCCTGAGCCAGCTTGATGGCATTCAGCGTGGTGACGGCCGCCGCTTCACTCGCCTTCCTCACGCTGCTGTGGTAGAGGGGGATCGCGATCCCGGCCATGGTTCCGATGATAGCGATCACGATTAGCAGCTCGATTAATGTGAAGCCGCGATGTAGCGACTTGTTTGAGTTTTGCATGGCTCGTCAACCTCACCGTGAACACGAATGCCAAGCCGTCAGGTTCCAGAAAGTTTGTCGGAAGATGGGGTTTGGTCGGTCGTGGAGGTCTAATTCCACGCACGTGTCGCAGCGACCTTATGTATGAAAAAAGGAAGTGCTCCTTTTGGAGCACTTCCCTGGTTGAGTGAATCGCAAACTTAGTCAGAGCTTCCTGAAGCGTGTCGGACGCGCACTACGTGGCTCGCTCGCTTTCAATCTCCAGCTCGTTCTTGACGTCGAACAGTCCCGGTACGCCACGAGCACGGATGTAAGCCAGGTTTGAGTCTGCGCGGTTGGCAACTACTCCTTTCAATACAGCGCGCCCGTTCTTTACGATGATATGAATTGACGGCACCGTTTGATGTGCGTAGCGAAAAAGTGGTGAGTTCATACCGTAGATAGTTCGATAAATCGCCCTGCGCAAGCGATCGTCGTTGGGTGAGAGGGGTAGAACCTCGATTTGATTAACAACCTTCGTCACTCCTTCGATATCCTTAACGCGCGATTCGGCATCCGACTTGGTAGTTGGCCTCACAGCCTGCCCGCGCAACGTTACCGTGTTGTCGTTTGAGACCTCAAACTGAAGCCAGTCGAAGACACCGTAGTAGGGAAGAGTCACGAGTTCGTGTCGCACTTCCTTAACAATATGAGAACGACTAACGTTCTGAGGGGTTCCTTTGGCTAGCGCGCTGCCCACACTGGCCAACCCAAATAGAGACACCAGAGTGAAAGCCAATACGAATGTTCTTTTCTCTTTCTTAACCATCTTTCAAATCAACCTCCCGTCAATCAAGTAGACGCTGAAGCACCTTGTGCTGTGAACTGATTCAGATGCCGGACAAGTTCGGTTTTAGGTTGGGCACCAATCACGCGATCAACCTCGCGGCCGTCTTTGAGAATCAGCAAGGTGGGAATGCTGCGCACGTTGAAGCGTCCCGCCGTGATCGGATTATCGTCAACATTTAGTTTTGTTACCTTCACCCGTCCGGCCATTTCGGTCGCCATTTCCTCTAGCATGGGCGCGATCATGCGACATGGCCCACACCAGGGAGCCCACATATCCACGAGCACGGGCAAGGGCGAACGTTCCACCTCGGCGGCGAACGTTGCATCTGTAACCGTCAGGGGTCCGGTCAGCAGAGGCAAAGCACTCTTGCATCGACCGCAAACAGCCTCGTTACTGTTACCTACCTTGGTGACGTCCACTCGATTTTTGGCCCCGAATGCCGCGCATTTGATTACAACAGACATGTCGCAAATCACCTCGTTTGGATGTCAGGATTATCTCACCATTTGACGAGTTGCGATATCGCACGCGGCTTAATGTCGAAAATGACATCTCGGCGAGATAATCACTTCATAAAAGGCGATGATAGAAGCCAATGAGAAATGAGAAATGAGAAATGAAAAATGGAAAATGATTCTTTTCAAAGCTGACAGGGTCCACCTTCCTGGACCCAACTGTCAGGGGCGATAAGCTGAGATTTAGAGTGAGCTACTGCCCAATTGGCGGGTCAGTGGCTGTGGCTGGTTGCGTAGCGTTGACGTGAATCGTGTTCGTGTCTGAGTCCATGTAGAAGTAGTTCTTGCCTGTTGCCGCCACACCCGTGGTCACCTGCGGGTCAGCATTTACTGCGAATCCTGCCTGGGCGGTGGTCGATTTCGGAATGACTCTCATCGTGTAGACATATCCATCGACGACGGGGGTGGTGCCGGCGAAGCGAGAATCGAGCAGGTTCTCTTTGAGCATCTCTTCGAACGTGCCAAAGCTGCTGCGTTGGTGAGCGTTGTAGTAGAGCATCTGCTGTTCGGCGATAGTTCTGAGCGTCTTGATAGCGGCCGCCTCGTTAGCGGAGCGCACTGCCGCGCGCCAGCCTGTGACGCCCACAGCGATTAGAATTCCGATGATGGCAATCACGATCATGAGCTCGATGAGCGAAAAGCCTCGCTCGCCGCGCTGATGTTTCTGTTTCTCTTTCATATACATCTCCTCGCGCCCATTACACGTCTGAGATTGTTAGGGGTTCCGGCATTGCCCGCGCTTCCGGGCATTCCGAGTGGGGCCGTGTAATGAAACCGCGGCTAGTCTACTACAGCCTCCAGCCAATCGTCACTTGGGCCGTTGCGGGTTAGAGTACAGCCTTTGCGTCGCGTTCGTTCGACCGCGCCGGGCTCAAGCTTGTGCTCCAATCTGCGAGTTCTCTGGCAAAATTGGAGTGCGGCAGTAACCTTTAGCATGTAGAATGAATCCAAGGCTTTAGCCCAACAGGAAATAACTAATGAGACGTCTGCATACAGTCGAGGGACAAACCCGGGAAGTAGCATCTGAAGCTGTCGAAAAAGTCGATCGGCTGCAGGCAGCCGTGGAAACGGTGATTAAGGGCAAGCCGGAGGCTGTTCGACTTGCAATTGTAACTTTGATTGCCGGCGGACATCTGCTCGTAGAAGACGTCCCGGGTGTGGGCAAGACGACGCTGGCCCAGGCTCTGGCCCGCGCGCTGGATTGCAGTTTCCAACGAATTCAGTTTACCTCCGACCTGCTTCCGTCTGATGTTATCGGACTCTCGGTCTATAACCAGCACCAGGGCGCTTTCGAATGGAAGCCGGGACCGGTGTTCGCAAATGTTGTTCTTGCCGACGAGATAAACCGAACCACGCCTAAGACCCAGTCTGCTCTGCTTGAAGCAATGGCTGAGAGACACGTGACGGTTGAAGGGACCACGCATCCCCTGCCGAACCCTTTCATAGTTCTGGCAACGCAGAACCCAATCGAACATCACGGTACATATCCTCTGCCTGAGTCGCAGCTTGATCGGTTCATGCTTCGGCTACGGATCGGTTATCCGGATTTAGGAAACGAGAAACAGATTCTGCGCGATCGGGAGACTGCCGACCCGCTTGAAGATCTGGTTCCGGTGATGTCAGCCGACGAAGTGACGGGTTTGCAGCGCAACGTTTCAGCAGTGACTGTTGATGACGCGCTGGTTGAATATTTGATGAGTATAGTTTCGGCTACGCGAAGTTCTGAGATGTTGGATCTGGGCGTCAGTCCGCGCGGAACCCTCTCTCTGTTTCGTGCGGCCCAGGCGCTCGCGCTCACGGAAGAGCGATCATATTGCATTCCTGACGATATTAAACGACTGGTCCTGCCGATCTTTGCCCACCGAATTCTAGTCAGCTCTCGTTTTGCTTCCGCTCTCCGACGCAGCGAAGAAGCTGAAGCAGTCTTGCTCGAGATTATGAAGACGGTCAGCGTGCCTCTTTAAAGGAGACGGGGTGAAGGTGAGACGGGCAGACGGGGAGACAGAAAGGCACAATTTCTCCCCGTCCCCCCTTCTCCCCGTCTCCCCATCTCCGAGTTTCCCGTCCCTTTTCTCGCAATGGCGAAACGCCATCTTCGGAACACTGCTCGTGCTCGCCGGCCTGGGCGCGGCGATGCTGACAGTCCTGGCACGCTGGGCGAATGAAAATAGATTGGCGACAGCGGGTGCTTTGCTCTCTCTCGTAATCGCCGGACTGATCGTCATCTTCATAGTGCCGCCACTCACCAGATCAGCGCGGCTTGAAGTTGCCAGCCTTGATTTACCAGTTGAACTGACCACCGGCGGAGCAATATTCATCGCCATTATCGTCATAGTTGGCTTCGCGGCGTGGAACACTGGAAACAACCTGCTCTTTTTGGTCTTTTCACTGCTCACTTCCACCCTCTTTGTCGGCTGGGCCGCGGCGAGAACTTCTCTGCGCGACTTGATCGTCTCCGCGCGTTTCCCCGATCACATTTTTGCTGGCGAAGCTGCACCAGTGATCGTGACTTTGAGAAATGCCAAGCGCATTGTTCCTTCATTTTCCATTCTGGTCGAAGCCCGCGGCCCAAGAGTTCCGAAAGACCGGATAAAGCGTTGGCTCAAGAGGGCCGATCATCACAAACGCCCGCTTGCCTATTTCACCTACATTCCCCATCGCGCCGCCGCCGAACAGAGAGTGGAGCAGATCTTTCCGGAACGGGGCCACGTCTTCATCAATGGATTTGAACTGTCCACTCGGTTCCCATTTGGATTCATCCGTAGGCGAAGACGACTGCGAGCACGGAACGTTGACATCGTCGTCTATCCAAAACCAGAGCCTATCGGAGACGAGCTTCACTTGTTGCCTATGTATGCCGGCCGTATGGCCTCGGTCAGAAGGGGAGCGGGACACGATCTCTTTTCACTTCGCGATTACCAACCAAGGGACGACTTGCGGCACATCGATTGGAAAGCGACGGCGCGCGCCCGGCGATTGACGGTCCGTGAGTTTACTTCAGAAGACGAGCGCAGAATTTCCATTGTGCTTGATACCAGACCTGTCCCTGATTCGGAGATGGGCCGTTTCGCCGACCGATTTGAACGCGGGGTTATTCGGGCCGCGTCACATCTGAAACACTTCATCGATGAGCGGGCCGAAGTCAGGTTGATACTAGGAACGGAGGTAGGTCCGTACGGGTCTGAACTGGAACACTTGTATCATTGTCTGCGTCGGCTGGCGTTGGTGGCACCTCAGTCAACGCCTTCGGATCCCAACCTCGTCACCTCAGCTGAACTCGAATCTACTCATGCTCGATCTGTTTCTGGCGACGACTATTCCATCCTACTGACGCCAGCCGCGCCAGGGTCGATCCCGACAAAGGTTTGGCGAAGCTCGTACGTTATCTACTTCTAAGGATCCACCCTGTTCAACTGATTTTTTATCCGGCGTTCACCTTCAAATCTTTCGGTGTTCTCGGCGTCGCTGCGGGTGTGGTTTAAGCCAAGTTTCACCGCAGAGACGCAGAGGAACGCAAAGGTTGCGCGGAGAAAATATCGACCCTACCCAATGCCTATCTATAATTCCTCATTCCAACCGGCCGGATAAATGCTATATTGGAATTCCTCACGCCCCGACGTCCCACCAACCTTTTTCAGGAGAATCGACCGAATGTCTACCGTTGCGCAGGTGTATCGGCCCGTTACCATGCCCTTTTACTCGGTGAAGAGCCTTTGGCTTATAGGGGCTTGCTTTGTCCTTTCAGGGGCGACCGGTCTGATATATGAAGTGCTTTGGATGCGGATGCTTGGTCTGGTGTTTGGCGCCACAACGCTGGCGGTGAGCACTGTCCTTGCCGCTTTCATGGGCGGACTGGCGCTCGGCAGTGCAATCGGTGGCCGCCTGGCAGCTCGAATCAAAAGACCGATTCGAGCATATGGCGTCCTCGAGATTGGGATCGCAGTCTACGCGCTTGCGGTGCCGTTCCTGTTTAGTTGGGTCGACAATCTTTATGCACTGATCTGGCAGCAATTTCATCCGGGCTTCTTTACCTTCAGCGTCTGGCGTTTTGCACTATCGTGCCTGATGTTGCTCCTTCCCACGACCCTGATGGGTGCAACCCTACCCATTCTCTCAGCCGCACTCCTGCGTTCGCCCGGATTCAAATCAACCTCAGTCACGCGTCTCTACACGTGCAACCTTGTGGGTGCGATCTGTGGGACCGTGGCCGCTGGGTTCTTCTTGCTGCCAACGTTGGGCGTACGCACCACAATTTACGTCGCGGCCGCAATCAACATTGTCATTGGAATAGTGACTGTGTTTCTTGATCGATCGAATGGCATTGATGTAGCCGAGAAGCAAAGTGACGAATTGAATTCAGAATCTGAGGTCGATCGCGGACCTCGCGTATCAGACGACCAGGTCATGGCGGAGCGGAAACTTTGGTTCTTTTGTGCGTTTGTTTCAGGATTCGTCACTATCAGTGCGCAGGTGGCCTGGACTCGTGTCCTCACGATGATCATCGGATCGAGCACTTACGCTTTTACTGTTGTCGTGGCTCTGTTTCTAATTGGATTGTCGGCCGGCGCCTATGCGATTGGCAGAAAGCCCATTGCCGGCAACTTAAGGCCAACGTTATTGAAGATAGAAGTAGCGACCGCAATCAGTCTCTATCTCAGCTTGATGATTGTAAACGCCATGCCGCTGCTCCTGGTTAACACCGGCCTGCGGCTCAACATCAGTACCTGGGGAGGATTACTAGGTCTGCAAATTGTGTTTGCCGGACTCTTGATTCTGGTACCGGCTTTTTTGATGGGTACAGTGATGCCTCTGGTGCTTGTTTGGGCCAGTAGAAGTCATTCAGCGACTTCAGTGCGACTGGTTGGGCGCAGTTATGCCATCAACACAGTTGGGGCTATTGCAGGGGCGTTTGCGACAGGTTTTGTTTTGATTCCCACCACCAACACAAAATACACGGTTCTGTTTGCCGCAGGTCTTTGTGTTGTGGTTGCCGGTCTTGCATATCAGCCTCGTGAGGGCGAGGCAAACGCCAAGGAACGCCGCGTCATCGCCGCCGCGGCTTCGGCGGTGGCTATTGTTCTTCTATTTGTAATGGCTCCGCGAATGGATTTGGAGAATTTGTCCATCGGAGCTTATGACGGTTTGGTTCGGATGCTGGCAAAAACGCGCGAGGGTGTGAACGAAGGTGAGGCTCGAAGCGGGCCAGAAGTGCACGAGCTGGTGTTCTACAAGGAGGGCCCGACCTCCACGGTTTCTGTTCGGAAGGATTGGGGTGTAACTACTCTCGCGATCAACGGTCGAACGAACGCCTCTGACAAAGAAGACATGCCGAATCAGGTAATGGTTGGGCAGTTGCCGCTGCTGGTTGCGCCGAGCGCCCGGAACGGATTGGTGGTGGGCTTCGCCTCAGGGGTAACGGTTGGTGCAATTCTGCAGTCGTCTCTTGAGTCGTTGGAATGCGTCGAGCTTGAACCGGCGACCGTTGATGCTTCTCGATTTTTTGAACACGTTAACAATCGTCCTCTCAACGATCCGCGAATGCGTATGATCATTGACGATGCCAGGACCTACTTGCGTGTTTCTTCCACGCCTTACGACATAATCGTCAGTGAACCCAGTCATCCCTGGGTGCCTGGCGTGGCGAATCTGTTTACCCGTGAATTTTTTGAGCTCGGACGCAATCGCTTAAGCGATCAAGGCGTGTTTGCGCAATGGTTGCAAATCTATCAACTCTCGACGGAAAGTTTGCGATCCGTCCTGGCTACCTACAAGAGTGTCTTTCCCCACGTTATGGTCTTTCGTGTCGGTGGTGCCGGGAGAGGCAAGGATCTGATTCTACTCGGTAGTAAATCTCCGTTGACCTTGGATCGGCTGACGGAAAGGATGCGAGATTCGCGAAGCTCTGCAGAATTGGCGCGCATCGGAATAAAAACCGAAGAGGACGTGAAATCCTGGTTCGTCTGCGATGAAAATCGACTCGCGCCGGCCGTCGCTGGAGCGGTAATCAACACTGACGACAACATGCATATCGAAACCACGGCGCCGCGAGAGCAATTCATGCCGTTAATGCGAAACAATTCAGCCTGGCTGGAGATGTTGGCTAGGAAGTAATTGTCCGACACACTTTGGGAATCTCTGATCAAGTGAATCAGGCAACAGCGCCTCAGTCGCGACAAGGCAGCCAGGGTGGACAAGGCAAGTCACATAAGCTTGTGTTGGGAAGCGGGCAAGCGAAGCGCGCCCCCGCCGAAGCGTTAGGCGCATCCATCTCCTGAATTAGACATAGAGTGTGTTGCAGACGGTCTCCATTCGATCTGAATTGAGTGCAATCAAACTTTTGCGCTAACGCTTCAGCGGGGGCGCGCTTCGCTTGCCCCCTTCCCAACACAAGCTTATGTAGATTGATATGTCTCCGCTTACCTTCCCAAGCTGCGAAATGATTCCCACTCCTTGATCAGAGCTTCCT